>Ga0172371_10003528_pt1 | contig 24171 bp, 20 predicted proteins | sample Lak12m_FD_114543 | JGI IMG/M metagenome (GOLD analysis project Ga0172371, IMG submission 114543) | Freshwater microbial communities from Kabuno Bay, South-Kivu, Congo - kab_022012_12m | ecosystem: Environmental > Aquatic > Freshwater > Lake | place: Democratic Republic of the Congo: South-Kivu... | reverse complement strand
CTCTTCAAACCTGGCAACGATTGGCACCCCCGCATGGATCAGCTTCTGAGAAAGCCATTTCAAGCTCAGGCCGATGCGATTCAGGGGGCTGTGGAAACGTTGCGCACTCACAATCACGTGATGTGCATCGGAGAGATGGGCGTGGGCAAGACGCTCATCGGGGCTGCGGTGCCCTTTATCATGGAGAACGGTCACCCTCCCAGAGTCTTGGTAATGTGCCCCGGTCATCTCACCCGGAAGTGGGTCCGGGAAGTGAGGGAAACCGTGCCGGGGGCTCAGGCAAGCATCATCAAGAATCTTTCCGACGTGATTGCCATTGATCCTCATGAGCCACTCAGGGGCCTGCGCTACTACGTGGTGAGCAAAGAGCGCGCGAAGCTTTCCTATGCGTGGAGGCCCGCTTTCAATATCCGCCGCGGAGTTCCCGTATGCCCAGACTGTGGCTCGACGGTAGTGGATCGGGACGGCGTGGAAGTGAGCCCGGAGAGTCTGCGGCATCGCAAGTCGTATTGCGCCGAATGTGGTGCTGCGCTCTGGCAGGCTGACAATAACCGGTTTCGTCGGTTTTCCATAGCCGACTACGTGAAGCGGTACCTGAACGGGTACTTCGATTTCTTCATCTGCGATGAAGTCCATGAGATGAAGGGTGGAGACACCGCTCAGGGAAATGCCTTCGGTACTCTCGCAAGCGCGTGCCGGAAGACCATTGCACTGACAGGAACGCTTTTGGGTGGCTACGCGAGCCACATGTTTTACTTGCAGTTCCGGATGAATCCTCAATCGATGGCAAAGGAAGGATTCTCGTACGGCAACAGGATGAATTTCGTCAACCGCTACGGCGTGCTGGAACGCGTCACGCGGACCTATCCCGGCGACGATAACGTTTGCTCCAAGGGTCGCAAGGGAACGACCGTTACTCGGGAGAAGCCCGGTGTGAGCCCTGCAATTTTCTCGAATCACTTGATGGGCTCCACAGTGTTTCTGCACTTGCAGGACATTGCCGTCGATCTGCCGGGGCTCACGGAAGAAATCGTTCCCGTTGCGATGGAGGACGATCTGGCAGCGGCGTACCAGGATCTGGAGCACCGGATCGGCTCCGCGATGAAGCAGCTCTTGGCCGTGGGATCTCAACGACTCCTCGGAGCCTATCTCAACACTCTGCTCTGCTATCCAGACCGTCCCTTTGGCTACGAGCCCGTGATTGATCCTGCCAATGGAAACATCATCGCTGAGCCCGCTTCGCTACCTTGGGATCGCGTCTACCGCAAGGAGAAGGAGCTTCTGGGAATTCTGGAGAGAGAGGCATGCCAGGGCCGCCGGTGCTTCGTGTACTGTACCTTTACCAACACGAAGGATGTGACAGCTCGGCTGAGAGAGATTCTCTCACGCCACGGAATCCGCGCTGAAGTTCTGAAGGCATCGGTGAAGCCTGAACAGCGCGAGGAATGGCTGCGGCAGAAGGTGAACGAGGACGTACGCGTGGTGATCGCCAATCCCATGCTCGTTCAGACCGGCCTTGATCTGCTCGACTTCCCCACCATCATCTTTTATCAAACGGGGTACTCCGTCTTCACTTTGAGGCAAGCGTCGCGCAGATCGTGGCGCATCGGACAGGATAAGCCCGTGCGGATTCACTACCTGCACTATCAAGGAACCATACAGGAGCGGGCTTTGGCGCTGGTCGGTGGAAAGCTGTCAGCTTCCTTGGCCATTGAGGGGAAGCTCACCGACGATGGTCTCGCTTCCATGTGCGCGGGCGAGGACATGACCTTGCTGCTGGCTAGGGCTCTGGTGGAAGGAAATCATATCGAGGGCGCTGAATCCGTATGGCGTGCGCTGAACCAGCCGCGGCAAGAAACGAAAGAGGTAAGCGTGATCCCCTTTCTGCGCCAGAACTGGTCGTTGGAACGGTTGGAAGAGCGTTCCGCGATATATTGTGATGATCTCGCAGGAATTTCGGCTTACAGTTGACGCCCCTCAACCCAGCCCGCATTGAATCCCTGCCACGTCGTGTCATCTGTTTGGGCTCTACTCGCCGCATCACCTATATTTGCGGCTTTCTTTTCCCTGAATCGGTACGCTCAATTCTTGTGGTTTTGCAGTGCTGGCCTTGCCGTGTGGGTCTTCGCATTGACGGACTTGCTCAACCGGCCTGAACAAAAACAGGTGGTTATAGGTGCGCAATCCCGTGCTTGGATGTGTGGAGGGCAGAAAATGATTTGGCCTAATTTTAGCAGGGAATCGAGGTCGACGGTTTCGGAGTCCATCAAAGGATTGGTCGACCACATTTTGCGGCTGGGCTTGGACGAGTCCAGGGCTCGGCCTCTTCGACTCCCGCTTGGGAATCCCTTAAGATCTCAGGAGAGCGTGAATTCCTTTACCGACTCATCCTCACCACAAGTGTTTCGACCATTTTGTCATGGAGTGCCTGTCTCAAAGTGCGCTTCTTGCTAATGAGTAGGAGGATCGGGAAGCAAAGTAGAGTAATCCAGAACAAGGACCACTTCAGGTAAGTTCGGCCAATAGACCTCCACAATTTAAGTCGTCCACCTTGGTTGTCCGTGACTTTGATCTTGAATATCCTCTTGCCTACGGACCCAGACCAGCCGGATGCAGTGAGGATGGCTTCGGTAAGCACAACAAGCCACAACGAGAGAAGGATCACAAGGCTCCAGTAGTGTCCGTGCACTGGTCCAGCGTGCGTATCCAAGAGGTGTCTTTGAGCTGTCCAGGCGACACCCAATAACAAGAGGATAAGAGTTCCATTGACCGCCAAGTCAAACAAGAATGCAGCAAACCTTATCCAGAGGCCCGCGGGAGTATGAGGGGAGGTGAGTGGTCCGAGAGGCACGTGAGGGTCTTCTCGGACTCCCGGAAGTTGAGAAAGAGGAATCCATCGCGACGCCCCCTCGTAAGCAGCAAGGTCGGAGTCCTTCAGACGGCCGCTGCCGAGTTGCTGACGCAAATCCTCCAATGAGTAAGGACCATAAGTCTTGCCCTCTCTGTATATGTGTATTTTGGATAACACCTGACCTCTCCAAGCGATATCTGGCCGACTATTTATCGGCATCGTGGTGGCCTTCAAGCTCACGAAAATTTGTCACTGCCCTCCTAAGACTTGTCCTATTTCCCACGCCATTCCGCCACCGGGAATCACTTCAGAAAGCATCTTCCAAGCCCCTTCCTTTTGTTCCTGGTCAGTTTTCGCCGTTGCGAACTGGGCAGTTGACTTAAGTAAGGATGCTGCATCTAGAAATGAGCTTATACTGGAGGCCACACTCTCGACTGTTCGGAAGTGCCTGGCATCCTTAATGAACTGATCAATTTGATCGATCATCGCGAAATTGGTGGTTTTCCCTGCTTGAAACTCCGCGCTGTCTGCACGGCTCCTCGCCCAAAACTCTACCAGATTTGCCGACAATGATTCTATCAGCGTTTGATGCCTATCTTGTCTGGTCTCAGTTCCGTATGCCCACGATCGGATCTGATCCATTGGTAGGCCTAGATCTTTCCTTTCTTGGAACAGCTTGGCCGCCTGCGCATCAAAACGGCTGTCCCCCGTTGCCCCCCCAACCAGAGCATCCTTGAACCTGCTCCAAACGCGAGATGGCCCGCCTTGTTTGGGGCTAACGGATCCAGACTGCCCTGGTGGACTGCCGACGCTCCGTCCCTGAGATGTCGGGGGTGTCTTGCCTGTTGATTGCTCAAGACCCAATAAGCTCAAAGTCGTCCGCCCCAGCCACGTCAACCGATTCAGGACCTTTTCGGGCAGTTCCCCTAATGGACCTTTTGTCACTTCGACGTGAGTCGGCCTCCCCGGAGAGACATTCAACAGCCGCATGACGCGATCATAGTAAGCACTATATATCAGATTCGTTCGTCCATCAGGCGAAATCCCGCCCACCCACGTATCACCAGCATACACATCGTAATGGACTAGCGTGCCCTTATCGTTGTAAACAGGACGCAACTCAAGTTCACCATCACGCAGTGTGGCGGTTGGATCTGGCGTTCCCGCTGAAGGGAAACGCTCGGAGCCTACCGATGCAGGGGGCGCGGGCACCGTGACCGTCGGCTGACCGGCCCCGGGAACAACCGAGGCCCCAGCTGGGCCGCTGACACCCGGTCCCCGCGGCGAAGGAGGGAGATGATATGCTGGCTGAGAAGGCGCCGGAGGTGTCACGCCAGTGATGTGTTGTATATGACTGGCATATTCCTTTTGGAAATGGTCACTGACGGCCTTCCTATCCCTGACGATAATCTCTTGTATCGCCTTGCGCTGGTCCAGGGGCATCGTAATCTGCCTGCTCAGATCTTGCTGCCTCCTATCTATGGGCGCCAGGGCGTCTCGGTATCTTTGCGTGAAGTCCTGCATCCAGGAGTCGGAATGAACTGGCGGAGCAGCGGGCAACCGGGACGGTGTGCCTGGGGCAGGCCGATCATCACCCCTCAACCCCCTCGGCCTCTCGCCCGCATAGGGGCACAGCGAGCAAACCAGGACGACGCTGACCGCTGCAATCGACAGAGTCACCTTTTTCATGACAAGCCCCCGATATTCGCCGAACGAATGCACACGTGGCGCTTCATTCACGGATTGCCAGTCCAGTTTCCCCGTAGGACGAGGTTACGACGACACACTCAATCGTTTCTCCCAGCCCTCTCGACCTTGTAATCCATTCTCAAGCCAAGCGAATAGGTTGTCAAGAACAAAAAATGGGCTCCTCGCTATTACGTGTGGGTAACGGAAAGATCGAGCTTTCCGGCAACGAGATAGACGATAGTTTGATTCCGCAGTCGGGACACTCCACCCGCGGGGTACGCACGTGGAGGTACGTAACATGTTGGAAGAAATTAAGGTGCCGCCAGACCTTGTGCAGGGTGTCGTAGGCCTTACAGCCCGCACGTCCGCATTCGGGACAGGCGAATTCCCCACCCCTGGCAAAATCGATAAAGATATCGAGCTGCTTCTGTTCCGGGTCAAATGTACAACGCTCCACCAGCCACGGCGGAAACAAGCCAAGGGCCATCTGAAAAAGGTCGGTGTCTCGCATGGGGCGTCCTCCTGGACACCGGTCCATACCAGAAAATGACCTCTCACGCTAGGCCCTTCAAAATGACGTTACCCACACACAACGGCGAAGGGCCAAAAAATGGAAAACTGCCGTCCATGCTCGCTCCTTCAGTTCTGCCATGTCAGCGCGGGAAGAAATGAAACGATTGCAACCACTTCGTCTTCGGCTTTTGGCTTCCGGAAGGCCACCAAACGTACCACCAACCGAGGCCAGTCTCAATTGATAGACGATTATCCGTTGCCTTGTTCGATAGACGAACGTATATGGGTCTCAGCATGGCGAATGCCGAACTCATCCATGTTGGATCAAATGGGACCCAACCAAGGTCAGAGATGAAAACCTCCGCCCACTGGTGCGTGGGAGTATGACCACTATCAAAGTAGGTGTACAGGCCCTTCATCGGTTTGGCGGGCAGTCCCTTGGCTCGGCAAAGTGTTACAAACACATTCGCGAAATCCTGACACATTCCCTTGCCAAGAGTAATCGCACGGGCCGCGCTGGCCCCCGCCGTGCCTTTGGAATCACCGTACTCTTGGTATTGGACGTGCTGCCTGACGCGGTCCAGAATATCGCGAATTGTTTCGATTTCCGCATTCCTTACGGCCTCCTGGCTCAGTCCACAGCCCGCCAGACGTTCCCGTGGACCCTTGATGGTATCAGCGATCTTCTTAACCGCCGGATCATTTACCTCCAGGAGCGGTTCCGCCTTAAGTGCGCCTGCTCTCTCCTCATCGGAGAGCTGGATTTGTTCGCTCCCTGTGCGGGCAGTGCGAGCCGCTATGGCGGTCTCAATATCATAGCGATAGAGCTCGATTTCGCCGAAAACTTTCACCTCCAGGTCTCCCGTTGGATTTGCAAAGGAGAATATGGCGTATCGATTATCGCCGTCGTCGTAAATGGCTATCGGTTCTGGTGTAAAGCGAATCTCGATGACTCGTTGCCTATGCTCCACTGTTTTCGGAACGCAACAGGTAAATCTCAGCTTCTTGATCGTCCCTTCGACACTGAATTGGTGCCGTAGGACGAAGGACACGGTTTGAGACATGCCGTCGGGCTTCGCTGGGATACTTGTGCTGGGTTCCTCCTTCACCATCGCCCACCCTATCTGGCTGCACCAGATGACTAGCGAGATTACCAGAACGAGCATATCCGAAATCCTTATCCAACGACAGCGCCTCCTTTCCCGTATACGTTGATCGCATTGACCGGCCGGTGAAACACTGCCCCTTGCCTGAAGTCGTTTCACGTCAATTCCCCTTCTGGTCGCGATGCCTGTCTTCATCTCAACTTCCATTGCCGCATGTTGTCATCCACTGGCCGTGTCCGTGGGAATTCACCGGATGCTACCGGGCTTATCCGAAAAGACTTGGGTAGCATACACCTCGGTGGCTGAGGCGGGGCAGATGCCTACGCCCACGTATTGCCATGCAGGGTTAAGGATTTTCAACCTGAGGTTATCACTGGCTATCCATTTCATGACCATCCATTTCGCACAAGACTCGGGTTTCTGTCGTCTTTCACAGGCAAGGTGCTCCGAACCCAAGTCCAGGCCAACCAGTTTGAGACGTTCATCCAGGGTTCTCCAGCCGTCAGGAAAGACCGATGACTCATCTTCCAGAATTTTCCCGTCACACATATTTTCAGCATGATTCTGGGCGACAAAGGCAAGAGCAGCGCTTGTTCCGAGTGGAGTCAATCCGCGCTGAAGCCGCTCTTCGTTGGTGAATTTCAACACAAACTCGACCGTGCTGAGCAGTCCGTCCATCCCTTCACCACTGGACAGGACAAGGTTAGAGGCACGAGGCGGGACTGTTGGCTCGGGGAATGCTGAAACGGGGATTGGCGCAGGCACTGCCTGGACCGGCGTCGGCACGGGCAATCCCTGGACTGGCAGGGTTGGCGAAATCTCGGTCAGCGACCTGTGAGGGTTGGAAAGAGCAATCAAAGCCGTAATGACACCGACAAGAAAGGGAGCCACGACCATGATAGCGATCCAACCTAGTGACGACACTAATTTTCGCTGTTTCTGCACTTGTCGCTGTGGGGGGGGGCGGCAAAACGGGTTGAACCGCGGCCGCCGGTGGAAGAGGCATTGCCGGCTGTCGCACCTGCCCTGTTTGACCGGACAAAGTACTCACTGCCCTGAGCGTGACGGTTACGTTGTTCTTCGGAGTCGCAGAGGAAAACCGCAGAGTGACCGGTTCATGCCCGCTCTTTTCTATGGTAATCCGGTCTCCCCGTTTCCAAAGCACCATTAGGCCCGAATCCGACGTTGTTCCCAATGACTGCCCATTCAGAGTTACGGTTGCACCGACCGGGACAGTGAAGACTCTCAATAGATGCCCTGTTCGATTGCCCATTCTTGTGGTCTCCGTGGGGCTATGCCACAATCGACCGGTTTCTTCCTCAAGCGGGAGCCTGCTTCCTCAGAGATGCAGCACTCTTGCTCCCTTAACAAGCTCGCACCCTTCCGGACTCCCCGACGATAAATCGGCACTGAAATTGCTTGATCGAATTCTCAACGATTGCCGTCCCTCTCTATCACCGGAGCAGCATCACCACTTCCTGGCATCGCTGTTTCCGGGCTATCTCAATCGCGGTTGTGACAGGAGGTGCTGTCCGAGCGTTCTTGTCAGCGCCGTCTTGCAGAAGCAGCCTCACGATTTCGGATCTGCACTGGTCCGAGGCTACCATGAGCGGAGTTATTCCACCAAGCCCTGTTGTATTCACGTTAGCCCCTCTTTGGAGGAGCAAGCGCACCGTATCGGAATGACCACGGGAGCAAGCCCACATCAACGGAGTCCAGCCATACGAATCGGCCGTGTCCACAAGTGCACCCTCATTCAAGAGTCGCCTGAGTTTCTCGGCGTCCCCCTCTTTTGCCGCCAAGATAAGCTCATTCTCAAAACGGCCGATTTGCTCTTGCGAACGCCTGAGATGCAAGTTTTCCTCCCGAAGTCGTCGAAGATCCTCCTTGAAGGCTTCGATTTCCCGCTGGCGTTGAGCGTTGTCCACTTGCCACCACTTGATTTCTTGTTCTCTATTTTGAATGACCGCAGTCAGGCGCGCAACCTCCTGATCGAGTTTCTGGCGAGATGACTGGCTCATCTTCCGGATACTCTCGATGTCTTGCAGTGTCTGTTCAGCCGAAAATCGCAGAGTCTGTTTGTCTTTTTCAAGCTGCGCGATGGCGCTTTTCAGATCGGTAATCTGTTCCGTGAGCAGTCTCTTGTCTTCCTCAGTTTGTTTCAGTTGTTGCCTTATTCCTTCTGCTTGGTTAAGAGAGGCTCCTTTTCGATCCAGATATTGTACCACGGCCAACCCACCAAGGAGCACAGCTAGGATCAGGCTTAGGCCTTTCCAATAGGATTGTCGTTTGGCAGGTACAGCGCCGGTCGAAGGGGTCGACTGGACTGTGGCAAGCCCAGCACCGAGAACATTCTTGAGCGCTGGAGTTTCAGAATGAGTGTCAGCCGAGCCAGCCTGAGTCGATTCACCTGTGTGCGTGATCGTCCGTGGTGAGCCGACCGAGCCGTCAGACCCCGAAACACTTATGGGTGGCGGCGGCAAGAAAGAGATTTGGATCGTTTCATTGTCGCTCTGTCGAACATGATCCCTGATATTCTCGGGGGGAACGCCGACGATCAGCCCACGGCAAATCACGTTTTCCATTTCAAGGGCCAGATTCGGCACCGCCTCGATGGCCACGCCTTCGATGCCGTCCGTGTTCTCCACCATAAGGTTGTTAAGCCTCACCCCGGCCGAAGTGATTCTGATCGTTGGAGACGAGCGAGATCCTATCCAGGTGGCTTTCCCTTGCCCGGTGATGGTTAGAGGGCGATCTATGATCAGTTGGCCGAAATACTCTCCCGGCGGTAATTCGAGTGCGCCACTCGTTGGTTGGGTTACGACCAACTCTTGCAGTTTCATTGCTTAACATCCGGTTTGCGCGGATCCACATGCAGCTGGAATTACCATCCTACGCCCAGCTTCCTCAAGATTCTCTGTGAATCTTCATGACCCTGCCTCGCAGCCAGTTTTAGAGAATCCACCGCAGCAGCGTTTCCGCGTTGAGCCAACATGCCGATTTCACTCAAATCTGCTGCTCGTTTGACCTGTTCTTCGTCCTGGTCCTTACGCGGCCTGGGCCCGGGGCTGCCGCCTGGAGCAGCGGACTGAGAGACAGTAAACCCACTAGGTCCCCTGATCTGCCCTTCTAGTTCTTTTACTTTGACCAACAGCTTGTCCCGCTCTTGTTCCAGCCCACTGGCACGGGCTATCTTCTGTTGTATCTCTCGTTCCAGTTTCTTGACCTTTGCGAGGGCGTTGTCTCGTGACTCTTGGACTCCCCTCATTTCCGTTCTGAGCTGTTGAAGTGTTTGTTCGACGGACTGAGTGTTCCCCTTCCTTGCCGACTCACCTACCAATTGGACGAGAATTGCCCCGAATAAAAGTATGCTGGCAAGCACTACGAGGCTCCACCCGGTACTGGAAAAAGGCTTTTCCGAGCGATGCCACGTTGTGAAATCAGGAGCGGCATCACCGGGCATAGAGGCCGCCATGTCGGTTGACCATAGAGGCGGACGGCCGGAAGCATCCCGGACGGGTAGAGGAACAGCCGCGGGGACTGGCGATAGAGAAGAAATTTCACCGGTCGCCGCGCTCATCGGCGGCGGGGGAAGGAAGGTTATGGAAATCGGCTCTTCGTCGGTATCCCGAATGTTTTCCGGAGGCACCCCTGTCAAACCGCCAACAAGATACACCCGCCGAAGAATGGGATTGGTTCCCGGCTCGGCTTCCAGCGCAACTCCTTTTTCCCAGGACGTGTGCTCCACCATGAGGTCGCGCAATTCCACTCCCGGAGCCGTAATCCGGATTGCGGGCGAGACGCGGGACCCTATCCACGTCGCCTTTCCCTGCCCCACCACGGTTATCGGCCGGCCAATGGTGACCGAGCAAAAAAATTCGCCGGAGGGGAGATCCAAGATTCCGTGCGGCTCAGTCGCCAAGATTCTTGCCTGAAGTTCCACGATGAGGCTCCTTGCCACAAAGGTGGCCTGTCAGTCGTGAATTATTCGCTCTTGCCAGTCTACGGCGCATCTCCAGGCCAAGAGCGCATCTATCGAGAGACGCCCATTGTGCGCAATCGTTCTTTGGCTTCCTTGTTTCCCTGTTCAGCAGCTTTCTGGTACAACTTGATCGCTTTTTCCCGGTCCTGCGGGACTCCTACACCCTGATGATACATGGCCGCAAGTCGATACTGCCCGTAATGGTTTCCTTTTTCCGCAGATTTGACGTACCATTTCAGTGCCTCGGCATAGTCCCGTTTCACGCCACGCCCGGATTGGTACATCCAGCCAAGGTATGCCTCGGCCCACGAATCACCTTGCTCTGCCGCCTTTCGGTACCACTCCACCGCTTCCTGGTGGTCTTCGTCCACCCCCTTGCCGGTTTCATACATCCAGCCCAGCTTGCGTTCGCCCCACGCGTAGCCCTGCGCGGCCGATTTCTTGTACCACTTGATCGCTTCCCTGTAATCCCGTTCTACTCCTTCTCCGGCTTGGTACATAGAACCCAGAAACCCCTGCCCTCTGGCGTCGTTTTGCTCGGCTGCTCTGCGATACCACTTCACGGCTTCTCTAGGGTCCTTGTCAACTCCTTTTGCGTACTCATACATAAGTCCCAGGTTGACCTGCCCCCTGGCCTGTCCTTGCTCTGCCGCCTTCCGGTACCACCGGATCGCCTCTTTGTAGTCCTTTTCGACTCCATTTCCGTTTTCATACATCCATGCGAGGTTGCTCTGACATCTGGGCAAGCCCTGTTCGGCTGACTTCTTGTACCACTTGACCGCTTCTTGCAGGTCCTTCTCGACCCCACTGCCCGATTCGTACATCCAGCCCAGGTTACATTGACCACTCGCCAGTCCCTGCTCTGCAGCCTTCCGGTACCACTTCACCGCCTCTTTGAGGTCTTTCGGCACTCCCTTGCCGGATTCGTAGAGAAGCCCCAAGTCCACCTGCGCGGACGCGTCCCCTTGAATGGCCTTCGTGAGTAACGCCTTCACCTCTTCCGAATAGTTCGATGCAATCGCCGGCAGTTCTTTTTTCTTGCGCTCTCGCTCTCTTTCGATGGCTTTAAGTCTTTCGATTTCTTCTTCTTTTTGTCGTTTCTCTTTCTCAAGCCTCTCCTTCTCAAGCTTCTCCTTCTCAAGCCTCTCCTTCTCAAGCTTCTCCTTCTCAAGCTTCTCCTTTTCAAGCTTCTCCTTTTCAAGCTTCTCCTTTTCAAGCTTCTCCTTCTCAAGCTTCTCCTTCTCAAGCTTCTCCTTTTCAAGCTTCTCCTTTTCAAGCTTCTCCTTTTCAAGAGCGGCGAGTTGAGCGACTTGCTTGAGCGTTGCGATCTCCTTTTCCTTTGCCAACCTCTCCGTCTCAAGCCGCTCTTTCTCCAGGGCGGCAGCCTGTTGCGCCGCTTGCAATTGCTCGATCTCCCTGGTCTTCTCTCGTTGAAGGTAGAAAACGGTGACAAGCAGAACGCCCAAGACTGCCAACCCGACCACCGCAGCCCTCAACCAAGAGCGGTTGGTATGGCGTTCTTGCGACTCGGGTGCCTGACTTGTTCCGGACGGCGTCGCGGAGACAGGAGTACTGGCCTCGCGTTCCGGGACTCCACCGCTCATGGGAGGAGGAGGCAAGAATGAGATTTTTGTTGACTCAGTCTCGTCGGGTGGGACAGGGGGTGTTAAGTCTTCGGGACGGACCCCAACGGTCCGACCTTTCACCGTAACGTTTTCCAAGACCGGATTGCATCCTGACTCGGCTCCGACCGCTAAGTCTTCGGGGCCTGACACAACTTCCACCGTCAGATTCCGGAGCTTGACCCCTTGCGCAGTAACTCGGATTGTTGGGCCATTTCTCGACCCGATCCATGTCGATTTCCCTTTGCCCACAACTGTGATGGGGCGATCTATGACTACTTGGCCGAAGAATTCCCCCGGTGGGAGTTCCAAGATTTCATGCGGCTCAGTCGCCAAGATTCTCCGCTGAAGGTCCATCGTCAGGCTCCTCTCCAAAACGGTGGGCTGCTGGTCATGATTACACGGCTACTGGCCCTCAAACGCGCCTCTCGTGGTCAAGGGTGCTCCTATGGAGAGACGCCCATTTTGCGCAATCGTTCCTTGGCTTCCGTGTTTCCCTGCTCGGCAGCCTTCTGATACCACTTGATCGCTTCAGATCGGTCATATCGAACAATGAGGCCCTCATCGTACAGCGCTCCCAGTCGATACTGCCCATAATCGTTTCCCTGTTCCGCTGATTTTTGGTACCACTTCAATGCCTCGCGGCCATCTCGCTTTACGCCCCGTCCCACCTCACACATAAAGCCGAGATAAGCCTGACCCCATGCGTCATTCTGATCAGCCGCCCTCCGATACCAATTCACTGCCTCGACGTAATCCTGCGAAACACCCCTACCGTTCTCGTACATCCAGCCCAATTTGTGTTGGCACCATGCGTTTCCTTTTTCCGCGGGCTCTCGGTACCAGCGAACTGCTTCAGCATAGTCCTGTTGAACCCCGAGCCCGTAGGCGTAACAGTGACCAAGCTTACACTGAGCCCTCAGTTCCCCCTGTTCAGCGGCCTTGCGATACCATGTGACCGCTCTTGTCAGATCCTTTTCCACTCCTTTGCCGAACTCGTAACACGAGCCGAGATCCGCCTGCGCCGCGGCGTCCCCTAGTATGGCCTTCTTGAGGAGGGCCTTCATATCTTCCGAATAATTCCGCGCATATTCCGGCAGGTCATTTTCCTTGCGCCTTCGCCCTACCGCGGCCGCCGTGAGCCTTTTGATTTGTTCCTCTTTCTCTCGCTTCTCTTTTTCAAGTCGCTCCCTCTCCAACGACGCGGATTCTCTGAGCGCCTGGATCTTTTCATCTCTGTCCCTCAGGCTCTTATACAGTTGTTCGAGATCTTGGGCTTTGCGCGCAGCGGAGGCATTGAGGTTCTTGATTTGTTCATCCCTGTCACGCAACTCCTTTTCGAGTCGCTCTTTCTCCTGCGCTGCAAGGGTCGCCGTTTGCTTGAGTCCTTGGATCTCTTGGTCCTTCCGGCGAATTTCCCTCTCCAGTCGATCCTTTTCCAGGGAGGCAGCTTTTGCCGTTTCCCCCATGTGAGCGTTCTCAGGGGACCTCTGCTGAAAAACAATCAACAAGAGGAGAAGGAATAGGACCACAGCCACAATCCATGCTATTTTCCAACGGCCCCTCACCTCTGCACGGTGAGATGGCGATTGCGAAACCGCACCAGACGCCGGCAGCGGGGCGGCAGGAGCTCTCAGAGAGGCCGGACGAACAGTGACTGCCGATGGGCCCGAGGTTCCCGGGCTTATGGGCGGTGGAGGCTGAAAGGTAATCTGTGTCGATTCATCCTCATTGACCGCAGCGCCGGAAATCACATTGGCGGGCGGAATGCCAACGAGACGCCCCCTGACTACGACGTTTTCCAGCACTGGATCAGTATCAGGGGCAGCTTCTATGGCCACTTGGTCAGGGCCGGTCGTGACTTCCGCCGTAAGGTCGAGGAGTCTGACTCCTCGTGAGGTGATCCTGATCGTAGGAGCGCTCCTCGCGCCGATCCAGGTGGCTTTTCCCTGGCCTGAAATGGTCAAAGGTCGGTCTATGGTGACTTGGCCGAAGTATTCCCCTGGCGGTAGATCAAGCCTACCGTTCACGGCAGTTTCGTCAATCAGGCTTTGCAGATCGTTGCCGTTCATGCTGGCCTCACCTCAATGACAGCAATCCGCCGGCATACAGCATGTTGAATCGGTTCGGCCGTGCCGGCTGACCGGAGGATACTTCCACAAGGGGGTCCGCGGAAACGCAGTGAACTTCACGCTCATCATCCGCGACTCTCATCGATTCCGGGGCCTTCCCCTACTCACCGTCTCAGGCGCCTTCTTTGCTTTGGTAGCAGCACTATGGGGCCGCAGCAGTTGGACTATCTCCTGAGCTTTCGCTTCTTGAGCGAACGTGAGCGCCGTTCTATTCGTATTGTCAACAGCGCTTCTGTCCGCGTTCCGGTCCAAGAGAAGTTGGACCAACGACTTACGGCTTCCCTGTGATGCCACCATCAATGCTGTTTGGCCTTTTCCATCCCTTGTGTCGACATCCACACCGAGTTGCAGGAGGCGCTCCACCGTTTTGATGCAGCCGGATCGAGCGGCTTCCACAATCAAGCGGTTGCGGGCATTACCTGAGGAGACCAACTCATCTTCCTTTTCAAGGAGCTTTCTCAGTACCTGCTCGTTTATTGCTTCGGGAATCTTGGTACAAGCGAATCCTATTGGGAACTTACGCTCCTGGTTCTCCTTCCACAAGTAAGCTCCGTGTTTGAGCAACAATTCAGTGATCGCATCGCTGCCTCTCTCGACAGCATAAAAAAGGCCAGTATTGCCTGCTTGACCGCTGAAATCGGGATCAGCTCCATAATTCAGGAGAAGCTCCACTTCGCGATAACGATTCGTAACCACAGCTCTGATGAGTAATTCATTCTTCTTGGCCTGGTCGAGCTTCTTGCCATGCTCCAACAAGACGTCCATCATTTCAAGATTCTCTTGGTTGTAAGCCTCTTCCAGCAGAGTGGCTTGTCTTGGTCCCGGTCGTTTGACGTTGGCTCCGTTCCGGAGAAGTAGGATCGCCACATTCAAGCGGTTGTTGAAGACAGCGTGCTGCAGAGGGGTCAACCCGTTCCGATCCTCACAGTCAGGGCCCAGACCTCTTTCGATAAGCATCTTCACGATTATGTCATTCCCTCGTTGGGCGGCAAGAATCATGAGGTCTACCAAGGAGCCTCGGGATACCGTCTTTTGTCGGTCAAGCGCATATTCGAGCATCTGGTGCCTCCCTTGCTCGCAGAGGAGGATCAGCGCAGACTTTCCGGCTTCATTCGAAGCCTCGGCATTGGCCCCGGCGTCTATGAGAGCCTTGATATCGGCATCGTTCAGGTATTCCACTGCCCATATCAATACCGCGTCTTTGTCCCTTATCCTTCCCGCATCTGCCCCCTTGCCGATCAAAGCGGAAAAGAGCTTCCGCTGACGGTTCTGAGAGGCAATGTCTAGCACGCAGTATCCTTCCGAATCTTGGGCGTTGATATCAGCCCCTTTTTCCAGAAGTAACTCCGCAACCTGTCGACTGCCGCTCCTGATAGCCAGCATCAGGGCAGTTTTTCCAGCACTGTCTTTGATGTCAATCAATGCCCCGTCGCCAATCAGGTTTCGCACGGTGTCCACGTCCCCCTGGCGTGAGGCATCCAAGAGTCGTTCCTCTCTCTCGTGCATTCGTTTCTGTTCGTCTCGCTGTGTGCTGCGCTGCAAGTCCTGTTGCTTGAATTCGACTGCCGGAGCCGGCCCCACAGGCGAGCTGTGGGATCTCAACCAGTACACAGCCAGGACAATTAACAACAGAAGCAACCCTGTGACCGACCCCAGAACAATCAGCGTCGCGTGACTTCCACGCACTGCGTTGTTCACTTCCCTGTAAGGCTGCCGAGGGGATTCTTCCGAGCACGTCTCTGGCCCGCCCTGCGAAGAGACCTGGGCTAGGGTTTCCACTGAGTCTTCGACGTGGCTGGTTTCATGTGCGGCGGTGTGCCTCGACTCATCAGATGGCGGGCTCGGAACTTCCTGCGAGTCCACTGACGGGCCTCTCGATCCCGCTTCATCAATCTCTTGCGGAAGATAACCGATGTGCCGCAGCAGGCCTAACAGGCCCTGGAGCGCCTGAGGACTGAGACCGTACTTTTCCGCGAGCGAGGAATGGTCTACTTCTACCTGTGCATCGCGAAGGAAATCTTTAACATTCACCGGCTTTTTTGCCATTGGCCGTATTCCCTCTCGATTGATTCCTCGGTGAGACCCAGCAGGCAGCGTGTTCGAGAAGCTCGTCCCGCGATTGTGCGCTGATCGGAGCCTGCAGGCTCACATCGGCACGGACCTTTTTCCCTCGTAGATAGTCTCTTGATTCCTTCTCACACTGTTTCATTTGATCCACTGAACGTATGCCATCCGACCCTTGGGAAGAGATTCGAGCATAAGGGCGAGGCCCTCTGTCAACTCGATTCTCTCATCCACTTGAAAATGCCTGCCCAGAGTGCCATTCTCTATTATGCGGGCGTGTGGGAGCGCCAGATTTCGGAGAAACCATCGGCCTTTTTCCAAAACAATCTGCCCCAGCGGAGATGAATCTACGTTGGGTCCAGGCTCAAGACCGGATTCAACATGCCAACTGTGCAAAGTCTTATCCGGATAGCCCGCGATCCAGTAGTCGTCATCAAGGTGAAAATTCCCTCGCTTGTCACCGACGTACAGTCGCAGGACCGGAACGCCATCGCGAACGGCAAACGGGGTGCCGCACCACGGGCACGAAATGCTCCTGCCTTCGGTTACGGGGAAGTAAAGCTCTTCACAGTTCCTATTGCCGCACCCGACCGCTCGATCAAACAAGCGAATGAGCGCACTCTGCCATTCACTCGCCGTCGGTCTGCACGTTGGGTCTGCAAGACCGTGGACAAAGACCCGCTCAAAGAGCTCCTTCATTTTGCTTCCCAGTAGCGCCGTGGGCCAGAACCGGCTCAACGGACGATTGGTCATATCATAGGGGTGATCGATAAAGACCCCGCATTCGCCGAGCGCCATCCTTTCATCTTCATCCACATCGAGTGAAAACACCTTTGGCCCTCGAAACGGATGTCTAAATAATAGGAGTTGGTAAATAATTACAGCCAACGCATGCCTGTCCGTCGAGATTGACGGCATGGCCCGACCGGAAATTACTTCCGGTGCCATGTAATCAGGGGTTCCCAGGACCTGAGGAGGCAGAAATCCAGGAACAACCAAGCCATCCAAATCGATCAGATTCAGCGCACCTGTGAGAGGGTCTACCATTATATTATTAGGCGAAAGGTCCGAGTGTGCCACCCCGCAACGATGCATGCGAGCCACCGCCGTTGCGAGTCGGGTTGCTATTAGCAATCTCTTGTCCCAGTTCTTTTTGGCACGAGGAAGTTGGTTATACAACTTGGGAAATATTATCCAACACATTTTGTGCATGCCTTGAGGAGCACAAGGCATGCAGACTCCTAAACCAGGCTTCACCACTAAGGCCTCAGGCCATGACATAAGCTGCTTCCAGTACGGTTCATCGGTTACACAATTATATTTCGTCAAAACCTCCTCAAGCATCCTCCGAGTGTCTGGATGAGGCGTCTTGAATATTTTCACAACGTGTTTTCGATCCCTCGAAAAATAGGCGGTGCCTGCGACTCCTCCGCCCATGGGCTGGTCCTCGCAGTCAATTCGTCTCCCATCGGTCAACTCGGCTATCATGGTCAACTCCCCATCGGAGTCCCAAACAAGGCATACTACAGCTTATCTTTTTTGCGAAAGGCCCTGTCAAGCCTAAGCCCACACGCCAGCGTTCTGTCGTCAAATGATCCCCGCTTCTCATAGGCGAGCAAATCGACGGCCAGCGTCTCACTTGGGTCCGCTGAGTCACGTGCAGCGAATAACTCTTCAACCAAGATCGGCCCATTGGTCTTATAGGGAATGAGATCGTCTGCCACTCCGTCGGTCATGACGAGAAATCCCGCGGGCGATTGCTCGAAGTAATGACACCCAAACCGAACGTCCCAAGTCTCTTGGACATGCTGACTGGTGAAAAAGTGTGCACTGCCGGCAAACGCTACATAGTCCTCAGTTGCAAGCTGGGTCAGGCTGCCACATTCATCCGTATAGGCAATGAGACCGTCCCCCGCTTGGAATGTTGCCGACAGGCCTCCAGAGTCTTCCTTGTCCATTATCCATAGTAGCACTAGTAACGTGCACGCCAAATCATCGATAGAACATTCTCGCCTATCGGCTTCGCTCTTAAGAGCTTCTAATGCCGTTACGGCGCTTTGGTTCACAAGACGATCCGGAACCTGCCTCTTGAGCTCAGCTTTCCTGAGATAACTGCAAACCGACTTTACGGCGAGGTTTGCACCGACTCGTGATAGTGGCCGCGAACCCGCCCCATCCGCCACGGCAAAAGCCCACCACCTTACGCTACTCTTCGGACCGCTCACGATCATTTGAAAGGCGTCCTCCCGGTAAGTGCCGGCATGGGCATGGCTTTTGCCTCTGCGACTTGCACCGAACAGCTGCCAACCGGACAATCTCTTGGATTTGTGAACTATGGGATCTGTTGGGTCGCTGGCAATCTCCGGCGGTAGCTCTTTCCAAAACGAGGCGGTTCCTGCTTGTCCCTGGCCGTCGAAACCTTCTTGCGTATCATGAGTTGCATTAGCCTCTTCGTCATGCCCTCTTGACTCCCAAGAGCGCCCAGGGTCGACCTTCGCTCGCTGCTTCTCGTCAGCCATGGCAACCTCTGCGGACCTCAGAGTTGAATTGTGATCCCCGAAGGTGGAGGCGGCAAGACTGCCTCTCCTGCCTCGTTTCCTGTGGCTGCCTGCAGGCCGGCCGATTTGCTGGCAACTTTGGCGGACTGGCTTATCCACTCGAACAGGGCCTTTATTCGCTCGGGTGTCAAATCATGCATCATCAAAACCGTTTGGCTGATTGTTTCCAGTGTACGGATGTTTGCGTTGGGGCCGCAGCCGATCCCTATCAAACTTGCTGATTTCTTGGCCGTGCGGGCCTTGAAATTTTCTGCCGGGCCTTCCCATTCATCCGTAGGCTCTCCGTCGGTCATCAAAAAAATCAGCGGCTTCCAGTCCCCCGGGTGGTCAGGACTTTTGGGTTTCACGTCCGTCTCCAGACACTGGCCCAATAGCGTGAGAGCTTTCCCCAAGGAAGTGCCGCCACTGGCATCCAATACCGGCGCCCTAAATTGACCGGCTTCCGTGAGCGGCATCAACTGTTGGGCCTCGCTCTCGAACGATATGATGCTCACATAAGCCGATTCTAATGCGTGAGGATCACTTTTCAGTGCCGCCTCAAAGTCCTTGAGGCCGTTGTTAACGGCCTCGATGGGTGCGCCACTCATGGATCCGGAAACATCCAATACCAAATAGATTGGCAAGCGACGACTCGTTCCCTCCAGCTTCATGTTACTGAGCTCCTTTCCTGCGTGTCGCAATGGAATATGCGATTCGTTGCCAACTTCGTCACCCTTATCTGCCCATACAATCTGAAATTCCGTAATGACCGGTGTTGCTTCCCTATGCGGTCGGCGGGCTGGGGGCCTCTCCTGGCTCGCTCTTCAAGTGGAGACGGCCTATTGAGCTATTTGAATGCCTGCCGGAAGGGGAGGCAGCGGCGCGCCGCGTCCTTCTAACCCATTGGCAGCCTGATGACTGGCCGAATCGCTCGCAACCTTGACTGACTGCGTGATCCATCCAAAGAGCGCTTTGATTTCATTCGGATTTGGATCAGGCATTTCTAAGACCGTCTTTGTGATTTGTCTAAGTGTCCCGGCGGCCACATTTGGATTGCAGCTCACCGCGATGATGTTGGCGGATTTTTGTGCGGCGCGGGTGCGCAAGTTTTCAGCAGGCCCTTGCCACGAGTCGGTAGGCTCCCCGCCTAGCATTAAGAAAATCAAAGGCTTCCAGTCACCGAGGTGGATCGGAGCGTGGGATCTTACGTCTCTCTCCAGACATTGGCCCAGGATCGTGAGCGCTTTACCTAGGGAAGTTCCCTCGGAGGCTTTCAGCGCCGGGGCCCTGAACTGGGCAGCCTCGGTCAACGGCATCAGCTGCTGTGCGTCCTTACCGAATGAGATGACGGAAATATGCGTACACCCCAAAGCGGTGGGGTGAGTCTTAAGGGCAGCTTCAAGCTCCTTAAGTCCATTGTTCACCGCTTTGACCGGTTTCCCCGCCATGAAGCAAGCGACGTCCAATACGATATAGATCGGCAACCGGCGTCCCGTCACTCCTGGTTGTGCAGTTGCAGCCCCTGCGCCCCCGGCTCTCGGTCTAAGAACATTACCGGGCATTCGATCCTTCTCCGGGAATTTTTCTGCCGCAACGCCTTCTCTCTTGTTCAGGTAAACGAATTTGGTGTCTCCGACGGTAAACGTGTCGAGGTGGGCAAGCGTTCCATGTCTCACTCTTTCGTCCCTCACCAGAAGATTGTCCGGACCCAATGTCTCCACGTACAAATTCCCGCCCGTTTTTTCGAGCCGCAGGTTCTTCAAATCTATCAGCGGATCCCCGAAAATTGGGATGTCGATCAACTCATGTCGGCCAAGAATCATTGGAGAACGGTCAAGAATGATCAGACGACCTTCTCCGAGACCGCGAATAATCCTGAGCCAGGCTGCCTTTGCCACAGATTCGACAAAGGGAACGCAAAACCCTACACATCCACCCAGAATTAGGAATCCTCCCAACCTGTTTGCTGCCCCGAAACTCGGCCTGAGAGTCGCCGTCGCAAGCTGCAGCACCTCAAAGAAAATGGCTCCCAGGCATCCACCAAGCAGGCCGCCGATCATTCCCATGGCGAGTGCCTTGCCAGACCGTCTGGACAGCGCGCTGCCAACACCGATCACGAATCCGATCATGGTCCAGCCCAATATGCGCCACATAAACGGGAGCCCTGGATCTTCACCTGTGCGTCGCTGAGTCAAGCCGTCTCGCGCAAGCTGTTGAAATACAGGGACCAGAGAACCAATGTCGTCGGCAGCGACGAAGCGACCATGTGTTTTTTGGGAGATCTGCTCCATAAGCTGACGGTAGTAGTCCTTGCCCGCACCCACCGCATTTATCGGAATTTTCCCTGACTCGTAGAAGGTGAGACCGGTCTGGATGGTAGTGATCGCGTAATTGTCCTCGCCCGCCTTGCTCGGCCGGTTGGGTTTTCCATCAGACAGCAGTATGACTTCGCACTTCGGGCCTGTAGCTCCGGTGACATTGGTGCCGCTCGACTCCTTCAGAAAATCCTGGACCATTCTTTGAGCCATTTCCAGACCTGACGCCATATTTGTTAAGCCCGCTGCGTGGAGGTTATTCACCTTTTCCAGAAACGCACGATAGTCTGTTGTGGGGCCTTCGATGAGCTTGGCGTCATCGGAGAAAGCAACGCATGCAAGCGAGATGACGACGTTTTTGCGACCTTCTTTCTCGATCACCTCGACGTACGCTTTTACCGATTCCTTTAGCTTTTCCAGCGGATATCCTTCCATACTTCCGGAAATGTCCAGCACAAAGACCTTGAGGAGTCTCTCCGGAGCGGGAAGGAAGAGAGATGGGAATTGAAGGGTATGGGAGACACCCATCAAGGCCAATTTAGTGGCAAGCACCACCACCACGATCATAAGCGGTACGTAGGCGGTCCTCCTGAGGCCCATAAAGACGGCTCTCAGACTTCCATCGAAGATATTGTCCAGAGACGAGACAAACACCCAGATGAAGCTTCCAACTGCGGTCAGGATCAGAAGATCTCGCAAGAACGAGAAATCCTCTTGGTAGGGCTCGGTGAGGACCCAGCCAACAGCAGCCCCTACTGCACCGAGAATGAACCCCAGGAGTGTCTTATGATTGATGAGCTCATCCGGTCCAGCCGGCAGCCCCACTCTGGCCAACAGCCTCTCGGTGCTAACGAGAATCCCATTCAGCTCGAATTTCAAGGTGAGCCCCCCTTGAGAATGAACCGGTTTGGCTCTGGCGTTCGCGCCTTTCCCGAGCCGTCCGGAACGCGCTTCTTTCGTTGATACCCCTATGACAGCCTCTTCTCGACACATCGTCGCATGGCCAAAAGGATGTGGTGGGCCGCTAATCGCTTGAACCCCAGCAAGACCACGACACCCTCACGCGGCAGCCATTTGGAATCTCTGGGTAGACCCCACACCGCGCGAGCGGTGTTCCGTGGACTGGGTGAAGACGTCCACCTCGGCATCTATGCACTCCAGCGGGTGAGCAAAAAAAGTCAGGGGTTGAATGCCAAATCTTTAAGCCATTATGTCTTTTAGCACGAGGGGCCGTCAATATTCAAGTCCGACCAGAATCCACGGTCTCCTTTTCTTGTGGGACCGGTATGGAACCCGACGGTCCCCAACGAACGGTTCAGGGGAGGAGGTGGACCGCAAAATCGGGTCTGGTGCCACGTCCTCGATAAACGTATGCGTTTGCCCCCGATTCGGGCCTGTCTTTCTCCGAGCTATCCACTGAGTTCGTGTCAGCCCCCCTCCAAGCGCAACCTTTCTCCCAACAGTGGCTGTTCTCGCGCCGAATCGCGCAGACAAGCCATCCTCCTTCCCGCTTGAAAAATCAGCTCGTTCGACGGATGCCCCCAGCGAGTCGAACGAATGGCCGCCGGCCGCGCTCGAGCACGCGGCCAGGCAGCCTGATCAGCCAGAAGCGTATCGCCTCCTCGCGGCTATTCACCCGTCCTACCCCAGCACGAGCCCCTTCATGACGCAATTGGGTTTCACCGCGAGGCCATCGAATGAGCCTATTCACTTCTACCCAAGCTGCTGGTCGCGCGAACACAGGACCGAACATATCAAGGGGACTACGATCTCCGCCCTTCATGGACTTCCTGGCTTAATGGGAGCTCCCCCCCCCAGGGTATGTCAGTGTTCTCTGCGGCGTGTGAGTCGGACCACCGAACAAAATCCCCGTCAAGTCGGAAAAAGCTCCCTGTCTCCACCTTTCCGGAGCAAGAGCACCTGGTCTCTAATTCCGGGTGGTCAAGGATGGAGTGCGCGGTTGTGCGGGCTCGAAGCGCTTGACCATGATGGCCCGAGCGCGGCAACTTCAAGAAACTGACGTCGCAAGACACGGGTTGATCTCCGTGATCCTTGGCAGAACCAGACGTCGTGGGAAAGGCACCTGAGAACCCCCCTGCGCGACTTTCCATTGGGGGGTAGGCTCTGGATTCCAACAAGCAAGACCTCGCGTCTACGAGGTTCTGAATGCGCGAGATTGCCACTCGTGGCAATGCCTCGGTTCGGCTGTTTCGGTGGGCTGTCGGGAGATACGTGTAATCTGGATCGGTGACAAAACTGGAAATCGCCATAGGAACGGGAGAATCAACCGGCGTTGCGGCTGAGTAACGATGTGGAGTGAGTTCTTTCAAATAGCCTCCCCAAGCGCCTCTTCCTTAATCAAAGTCCACAGGCAATGGCACTGACAGACTGATGGCCGAGGTCATGACCCTCTCCATAATGTCACGGACCTCGCGCTCTTCTTGCGCCGCTGCCTCGACCCATATCGAGTCATGAATCGAGGCCACTATCCGGGCATCCAAGCCTATCTTCCTGATTTCGCCACTGAGTCTGGTCAATGAAACCTTAAGAAGATGGGACTCGACCTGCTGTAGGAGTGTCGCCTTCATCTCACGCATCAGCTTGTCGCTTTCTCTTCTGGGGAATCGACGGATGCGGCCCGGCACCGGATTCTTGAGTACGCGCTCTGAGACTCCCCGTTGCGTGAGCTTCTCGTACTCCTGATCGAAGTAAGGCAGAATCCCCTTGTACGTCTCGAAGAAGGTGTCAACGTAGTCCTGGGCTTGGGCTTCATCCACGCGCCCCGGTAGCCCTCGCTCTCTCCATGAAGCGGTGATCTCCTTCGCCAAAGACTTCGGTCCTTGGCCGAATATGATTCCGAAGTTGACCGGCTTGGCTTCGTCCCGGCTCCCGAGTCCAAGCATCTGGGCGGTACGAGCATGGAAATCCTCTCTATTCATGAATAGGCGTGTCAACTCAGGATCTCGGCTCAAGTGGGCCAGAATCCGCGCTTGGCAGGTTTTCCAGTCGGCTTTCACCAGAGTGCGGCCTGGCGGGGCGATGAGAAGAGGACGGAATTTCCTTTTGTCGATGTTTTGCACCGGGGGATCTGACGCCACAATTCGCCCCGTGGACGTGCGAGTCATTCGCCACATGGGATGTACTCGATCAGCCCCCGCCCCTGCTTCAAGGAATCGTACATCCCGTGCGAGCTTTCGCCATTGCCGGATTCGTGCCGCAAGCTCGATCCCACGTTCCTGACCCATCTTCTACAGTTGTTGGCGCTTTTGGGGGCCTTTAAGGGGTTAAGTTGTTGAAATAACATTGGCTGGTTTTTCCCAAAGTTGGAAACATGGTGCCACGTAACCAGCAAATAGAGCT
>Ga0172371_10003527_pt1 | contig 24171 bp, 26 predicted proteins | sample Lak12m_FD_114543 | JGI IMG/M metagenome (GOLD analysis project Ga0172371, IMG submission 114543) | Freshwater microbial communities from Kabuno Bay, South-Kivu, Congo - kab_022012_12m | ecosystem: Environmental > Aquatic > Freshwater > Lake | place: Democratic Republic of the Congo: South-Kivu... | reverse complement strand
CCGCTGCTCTGCGCAGACGTTCCCCACGTCTGCCGTCAGCTCGGTCATCGACCGACCCCCGTCAGCCTCCGGCTCGGTGCCGGAGATCCTGCTGCCTCCCCACGGTAGGACACTCCACGCAGGTCCGCAACTCCTCACCGTCGAGTCGCGACCGGCGTCGCGCGTCCGGCCACCATCTCAGCCGACCCGCCGGCGCGGCATTGACGCGGTCGCCGCACGTGCGAGAATCCCACTGGCCTCTTTGAGTACCACGCGAATCCGGTCGAGTCAAGGCCGCGATGCAACGAAGGGGGTAGCCTTGCAGCCCGCAGACCTCATTCTCGTCAACGGCTCGTTGTACCGGGGCCGGGTCCATGGATCGGCGGGCGCCACGCGTGTCGCCGACTCGGTCGCCGTGCGCGACGGTGTCATCGTGGATGTGGGTCGGGCTGCCGGCGTGCTGGAGCTGCGTGGCCCGCAGACTGAGGTGCTCGATCTGCACGGCCGGTTCGTGCTGCCGGCCTTTGGCGACGCTCATGCCCACGCCAGCGCCGCCGTCGCCGAGCTGTTCTCGGCGCAGCTGTTCCACCTGCCGACGGTGGCGGACTGCGTCGCGGCGGTGCGCTCTTTCATGGCGGAGCACCCCGACCTGCCGGTGGTCACCGGTGAGGGCTGGACGAACACGATCGCGCCGCGCCTGGGGCCGCGCAAGGAGGAGCTCGACGCACTGGCGACGGATCGTCCGCTCGTGCTGAGCTCCGAGGACTACCATTCGCTCTGGGTGAACTCCACAGCGCTCGAGCTGGCCGGGATCACGAGCGGCACCGAGGACCCGCCGGGCGGCGTCATCGAGCGTCTGCCGGACGGCGAGCCGACCGGGACCCTGCGCGAGACCGCCATGGACCTGGTGACGAACGTCCTGCCGGACTTCAGCGAGGAGCAGTACCGGCAGGGCATCCTGCACTACCAGCGGGACGTCGCGGCTCCGGCCGGCATCACCCTGGTCTTCGACCCGCTGCTGCCGAGCCCGGGTCGCCGGCTGCAGGAGGGCCCGGCGCTGCGCGCGTACACGCGCCTTGCCGAGGCCGGCGAGCTGACGCTGCGCGCTCGCCTTGGTGTCACGCTCACGCCGCAGGACGATGTCGCTGTATGGGTCGCGGAGGCGGTCGCCGCGCGGGAGGCACTGGCGGCGGTCTTCACCGCGGCTGGAAGCGGCGACGGCGCGGCCGGTGGTGGTGGCGCGGCCGGTGGCGGCGGCGCGGCGGGGGCACCGGTGGCCGTCTCGGCGGCCAAGTTCTTCGAGGACGGCGTCATCGAGGGTCACACGGCGTACCTGCTCGAGGACTACGCCGACGCGCCGGGTGACCGCGGCGCGCCCCTCTGGGCGCCGGATGCGCTCGGCGCGGCGTTCGCCGCCGTCGACGCCGCCGGCCTGCAGGTCCACGTGCACTGCATCGGCGACGCGGCCACCAGCGAGACGCTCGATGCTCTCGAGCAGGCGCGCCGCATCAACGGTGCCCACGACTGGCGCCCGGCGATCACGCACGTGCAGATGGTCGCGCCCGCCGACTTCGCGCGGTTCGCGCAGATGGGTGTGGTCGCCGCCGTGCAGCCGTTCTGGTTCGTCCTCGGCGACTACTACCACGACCTCGAGGTCCCGTACCTCGGTGAGACCCGGGCGGCCGCCGAGTATCCGCTGCGGAGCTTCTACGATGCCGGCGCGCCGGTGGCCGGCGCCAGCGACTTCCCGGTCACCAAGCCCTGCGATCCGCTCATCGGCATCCAGGCCGGCGTGATGCGCTGGCTGCCGCAGCACAGCGACGGCGACGCGGTGCTCGGCGCGGAGCAGCGCTGTTCGGTGGAGCAGCTCATCGACGCGTACACGAGCGGCGCGGCCTACGCTCACCGGCTCGAGTCGGTCACCGGCAGCATCGAGGTTGGCAAGAGCGCCGACCTCATCGTCGTCGACTCCGACATCCGCACCGTTGATCCGCGCGAGATCTCAGAGGCGCGGGTACTGTTGACGCTGTTCCGGGGGCGCCCGGTCTACGCCGACCCTGCACTCTGAGTCGCAGCGCCGGCAAGGCGCCGGTCCGACCCGGCCGGCGATCCCGGGACGGACTGCGGCGAGGATAGTCTCCGGCGCCGGATGTCCCTATGTCTGTACCGTCGCGCCCTCCCGGAGCGGAAGTCCGGGCTGAGCTCCGGGCTTTGACGCCGCGACTTCAGGCGGCATCGTCCGCGGCCGATACAGCCGCAGGAACGTCGACCCGCAGGGAGGTCGACGTGCGGAAGGGAGTGTCCATGATCCGTGCTGGACTCGTCGGCTGCCTGGCGGTCCTGCTGGTGGGAGTGGCCGGTCTGCTGGGCGCCTGCGGCGAGGACCGGTTCGTGGGCGAGTGGGGCATCGACAGTCCTATGCCCGGCACCGACCGTCTGGCGATGACGATCACCAGGGACGGCGACGTCTACACGGTGGAGCCCACCGCCGGCATCGAGGACGCACAGCCCGTACCGGCGAAGATGGTCGGCGACGACCTGGTCGGCATGGTGACGATCGAGGAGATGACCATCGAGCTGCACTTCATGCCCACCGACGATGCCGACACGCTCGACCTCGAGCTCAAGGGCCGCCAGGAGGGCAAGCCGACCGTCAGCTTCGACTTCACGCTGCAGCGCGAGTCGCCGTGACCGTGGCGGTACGGCTGCGGGGGTGACCGGTCCGCGTCTCCGGCGTGGCGGTGCGGGAGCCGCGTCCGTATCGGTCTGAGGTGGCCTTGACGTCTGCCTCATCGAGGCGTGGCATGCTGTACACGGGCGGCTGGAGAGGCAGTCTCGAGGGCCGGCCGGCCGGAGTACGTGACGGGCGAGCTGCCAAAGACGCTGCCCGGCCTCGACCGGTTCTACATGGTGGGCCGGCGGATGGCTCCCGGCGGCGGCCTGGCGACCGGCGTGATGACCGCCCGCCGGGTGCAGTAGTTCGTCTGCAAGGCCGACGGCGTGGCTTTCCTGACCAGCGTCCCCCGGGCCTGACGGCGGCGGCGCTGCTCACCGCGCCGTCACACGGCTGACGACCGCCGCGCCGCCGCACGGCTGCCCGGCCGACGGTCCCGGCGTGGCGTCCGGTTACTGGCGGATGTCGCGGCGCAGGAAGGTGGGGAAGGCGACCGCGATGCAGGCGGCGATGCAGGCCAGCAGGACCGCCACGTGGACGCCGTCGAGGCCGCGGTTGAGCACCTGACCGCCGCCGTAGTAATAGAAGAACGAGAGGTCGCGCAGCCACTCGAGGCCGCTCACCAGCAGACCGAGCGTGTCGAGCAGGTAGGTGACCAGCAGCAGGCCGGCGGCGATCGCGGTCGCCGTGCCGCGTCGGGCGCCGGCGGCGCCGGCGGCGAAGGTCAGCGAGGCACCGAGCACCGTCAGCAGCCAGAGGCTCAGGCTCGCCTGCAGGAGGCGCCCGATACCGACGTCCATGCCGACCGAGGCGACGCCGATCAGCAGGCCGATCAAGTGTGCCAGCACGACCGCCGCCGTGACGGTGAGCACCACCAGGTACTTCCTGGCGAGCGCCGTGCGGCGGGCGATCGGGTAGGCGAGGATGACGCCCATGGTGCCGCCGTCCTCCTCGCCGGCCACCGTGCGGCCGCCGACGCCGACGCCGAAGATGAGCATCACCAGGGGACTCAGCAGCGCGAAGACGCGGGCGCCGAGGTAGCCGGCCGGCGTGAAGAAGTCGCCGGCCTGTCCCAGGATGTAGTTCTTGAAGGCCGGCGGCAGGGAATCGATGAGCTCCTCCAGCGCCGCCTGGCTCTCGCCGATGGTGGGGTAGACGGCGCACATCAGCACCACGTAGCCGATGATCGCGAGCGACCAGAGGAGCAGGCTCCAGCGCTGGTCGCGCAGCTCCTTGAGGTAGAGGTCGCCAAGCATCAGCGATCCCCGTCCGCGGCCGGCTCTTCGCCGTAGTAGGTCAGGAAGACCTCGTCGAGATCGGGCTCGCGGCTGCTGACATCGACGATGCCGTGCGGCAGCGCCCGTCGGAAGACCTCGTCGAACGACCCGCTCACGTGAAGATGGGCATGCACGCCGTCGGTCTCGGCCTGCAGGACGCCGGGGATACCGGTGAAGAGGCCGGCCGGGACGGCGGCGCGGAACACCAGGTCAAGCTCGCGGACCTGACGCCGCAGCAGCGTCGCAACGTCCTCCACCGCCACCAGCTCGCCGTCGCGGACGAAGCCGACGCGATCGCAGAGCCGGCGCACCTCGGGCAGCACGTGCGAGGAGAGGAAGACGGTCTGGCCCTCCTCTCGCGCCTCGTCGATGAGGCGGTTGAACTCGTTCTGCATGAGCGGATCGAGGCCGGCGGTCGGCTCGTCGAGGATGAGCAGCTCGGGACGGTGCATGAACGCCTGGATGAGCGAGATCTTGCGCTTGTTGCCGGTGGAGAGCTCGCCGACGCGCCGGCCGAGGTCGGCTTCGAGGCGGCCGGCGAGGCGGTCCACGTACGCCCAGTCGACGCCGCCGCGCAGGCCGGCCAGGAAGCGCAGCGTCTCGCGGCCGGTGAGCTTCTCGAAGAGGAACAGCTCCCCGGGCGTGAAGCCGACGCGCCGGCGGACCTCGACGCCGTCGCGACGCACGTCGCGGCCCAGTACGGTGGCCCGTCCGTGCGAGGCGCGCAGCAGGTCGAGCAGCAGGCGGATGGTGGTGGTCTTGCCGGCGCCGTTGGGGCCGAGGAAGCCGAAGGCCTCGCCGCGGCGCACCTCAAGATCGAGGTCGACGATACCGCGGTTGCGGCCGTAGTACTTGGTGAGCCCGGTTGTGGCGATGACTGGGCCGGCGCCGCCGGAGCTGCCCATCGCCTGTCGGCCGCCGTCGCTCACTCGACGTCGGTCGGGTCCCAGGCGACCCGGAAGCCCTCGTCGAGGGCATCGAGCGCGTCCATGTCGGCGGCCGGGAGCTCGACGTCGAGGGCGGCGATGTCTTCCTCGATGTGCTCCCGCTTGAGCGACTTGACGAGCGTCACCAGCCCGCGCTGTGTCGCCCAGCGCAGCAGGACCTGGGCGGTGCTGAGGCCGCTGCGCGCGGCGACGGCGCGCAGCTGCTCGTCCTTGAGACGCCGTTTGCGCGTCAGCGCGCTGTACGCCTCGACCTGGATGCCGTGCCGGGTGCAGTACTCGCACAGCTCGCGCTGCTGCAGGAACGGCGAGAGCTCGACCTGGTCCACCGCCGGCGGGACGTCGGCCCAGGAGAGCAGCTGCTCGAGGTGGTGGACCGTGTAGTTGCAGACGCCGATCGCTCGCGCCCGGCCGTCGCTCGCCAGGGTCTGCAGCGCCCGCCACGTGTCGTCCCTGGACTCCGGGACCGGCCAGTGCACCAGGTACAGATCGACGTGGTCTGTCCCCAGCTCCTCCAGGCTGCGCTCGCAGGCGCGCAGGGTCTGGTCGTAGCCCATGTCGTCCTTCCAGACCTTGGTGGCGATGAACACCTCATCCCGGAGCAGGCCGCTCTGCTCCAGCGCGATACGCACGTCGGCCTCGTTGCCGTACAGGCTGGCGGTGTCGATGTGGCGGTAGCCGGCGGCCAGCGCCCAGGCGACGGCCTGACGGCTGCGATCGCCGGGCGGCGCCTTGTACAGCTCCAGGCCGAGCGTCGGGACCGCGACGCCGTTGTCCAGCGTCCGGGTGCTCCTTCTGCCGTCGTCTGTGCCCATGGGCTTCACCTGCTCCGCGACCGCCGCCGTCCGCAGCCATCCTACGCCCGGCAGGCAGGATGAGGGAGCCTGCGGCGCGAATCTGGCGGCGATGAGCCAGAACGACCTTGTGAGCCTCGCCGTCATCACCGCTGCCGCGGTGGCCGCCGTGCTGCTGGCGTCGCTGCTGCGACGGGCGCGCATCCCCGGCGTGGTGCTCGAGATCGCCCTCGGCATCCTCGTCGGTCCGCAGGTGCTGCACCTGGCCGAGGAGACCGACTTCGTCGCCGCGTTGGCCGACTTCGGCCTGACGTTCCTGCTCTTCCTCGCCGGCTTCGAGGTCGAGATCCAGCGCATCAAAGGCCGGCCGCTCAAGCTCGCCGGCGGCGGCTGGCTGGTCTCGCTGGCACTGGCGTTCGGCATCGGCGGCCTGCTGCAGGTCGAGGGTCTGGTGCGCTCCGATCTCTACTTCGGCCTGGCGCTCACCACCACGGCGCTGGGCACGCTGCTGCCGATACTGCGCGACGAAGGGCTCCTGGAGACCGACATGGGCCGTCATCTGCTGGCCGTCGGCGCCGTCGGCGAGTTCGGCCCGGTGGTCGCCGTCGCCGTGCTGCTCAGCGGCGGGCGCCCCCTGCTGAGTACCGTACTCCTGGCGGCCTTCGTCGTCTGTGTTCTGGCGGTCGCCTTCGTCACCATCCGCATGCCGGCGCCGCACGTCGGCCGGCTGCTCCACGAGACCCTGCGCACCAGCGGCCAGCTCATGGTGCGTATCGTCGTGCTGCTGCTCGTGGTCCTGCTGCTGCTCGCCTCGGAGCTCGGCCTCGACATCCTGCTCGGCGCCTTCGCCGCCGGCCTCATCCTGCGCCGTCTGACCACCGAGCGGACGATGGAGCATCTGCAGACCCGGCTTGACACGCTCGGCTACGGCTTCTTCATCCCCATCTTCTTCGTCGTCACCGGCATCCGCTTCGACATCGTCCATCTGGTGACCAGCGTGCACGCCATCGTCATCCTCGTCGTCGTCCTGCTCCTCATGCTGGTGGTGCGCGGCCTGCCGGCGCTGCTCTACCGCCGCGACCTCGACGGCCGGCAGCAGCTCTCGCTGGCGTTCTTCTCGGCGACCGGCCTGCCGCTGATCGTGGCCATCACGACGATCGGGCAGCAGGTGGGGGCCATCGGCTCCACCGCGGCCGTCGCCATGGTGGGCGCGGGCATGGTCTCCGTGTTCGTCTACCCCCTGATCGCCCTGGCGATCCTGCGGCGCTCGCAGGCCTGAGCCGCTCCCGGCGCCGCGGGGCCGGGACGGGTCCGCGGGGCCGGGACGGGTCCGCGGGGCCGCGGCTGAGGTCCGAGCCGGGTCGGAGCGGGCCGGGCCGGTGCGGGGCGTGCCGGTGCGGGGCAGAAACGTGTGGCATGTCCTGTAGGCTGAAGCGCGACATGTGGCGGCAGCGGAGGGACGCGGTGGAGATCGGCTTCGACCGGATCATCGAGCGGCGCGGCAGCGCCAGCTTCAAATGGGACACGTATCCGCCGGACGTGCTGCCGGCCTTCGTCGCCGACATGGACTTCGCCTCGCCGCCGGCCGTCCTGGAGGCGCTGCACGCCCGTACCGACCACGGCGTCTTCGGCTACGCCCGCGTCTCGGACTCACTGATCGAGGCGGTCTGCGATCATGCGCGCTGCGAGCACGGCTGGCACATCGATCCCGACTGGCTCGTCTTCCTGCCCGGCGTCTGGTCGGCCCTCGGCCTCACCGTGCGGGCCTTCACGCGGCGCGGCGAAGGCGTGCTGATGGTGACCCCGATCTACCACCCGTTCCTGGAGATCGTGGCCGATCAGGGACGGCGGCTCGACGCGGTGCCGGCTGTGCTGCGCGACGGCCGCTGGGAGTTGCCGCTCGCTGAGCTGGAGGCGGCGATCCGGCCCGACACGCGGGTGCTGCTCTTCAGCAGCCCGCATAATCCCCTGGGCCGCGCCTTCGACCGCGACGAGATCGCCGCCGTGGTCGACCTCTGCCGGCGGCGCGGTCTGGTCTTCTGCTCCGACGAGGTGCACTGCGATCTGATCCTCGACCCGCTGCCGCACGTGCCCAGCCTCACCATCCCCGGCGCCGAGGAGGTCACGCTGGCCTTCCTGTCGCCGAGCAAGACCTACAACCTGCCCGGCCTGCAGCTCGCCTGGGGAGTGATCCCCGACGAGGGGCTGCGGCGGCGCTTCCGTGAGGCCGCCGGTGGCCTCGTGGAGCTGGACTTGCCGGGCGTGTTCGGCATGGTGGCCGCCGAGGCCGCCTACCGGCACGGCGGCGAGTGGCGGGCGGCGTTGCTGGACCACCTGCGCGGCAACGGCGCCCTCATCGAGCGCTTCGTGGCCGACGAGCTGCCGGGCGTGACGACCACGCACGTCGAGGCGACGTACCTGGCCTGGCTCGACGCGCGTCAGGCGCCGGCGGTCGTCGCCGCGCAGGCCGCGTCCGCGGCGCCCACGGTCGCCGCCGAGGCGCCGTCCGGCGTGCCGGGCGCCGCCGCAGCGCGCGTGCCGTCGCCGTACGAGCTCTGTCTGGCCGCCGGCGTGGCCGTCTCGGACGGCGCCGCCTTCGGCGCCCCCGGCTTCCTGCGCATCAACTTCGGCTGCCCGCGCGCGACGCTCCAGGAGGTCCTGCGGCGCGTGCGTCGCGGGCTGACCGGCCGGGCGGGGTCGCCGTGAGGGGCGCCCCGCGGCCGGCCGACCGGCGACCGGCCGATCCGCGGCCGGCCGATCCGCTCGGTCTTCAGCCAGATGAGATGCGGGCGCTGGGCTACTGGGTCGTTGACCGGGTGGTCGGACATCTGGAGGGGATCGCCGACGGGCCCGCGGTCCTGACGGGTGCGCCCGCCGAGCTGCGCGCCGCACTCGGCGGGCCGCCGCCCGAGGACCCCGGCGATCCGGCGGCGGCGCTCCGCACGCTGGCCGACGTGGCACTGGCTCACATGCAGCACGGCGAGCATCCGCGCAACTTCGCCCGCGTGCCGGGGCCGTCGTCCTATGCCGGCGTCCTCGGCGAGTGGCTGGCCACCGGCTTCAACGCCATCGCCGCCTCGTGGACCGGCGGCTCCGGGCCCGCGACCGTCGAGCTGGTGGTGATCGACTGGCTGCGTCAGCTGCTGGGCCTGCCCGACGGCAGCGAGGGCATCCTGGTCAGTGGGGGTTCGCTGGCCAGCATCACGGCGCTGGTGGTGGCCCGCCACGAGGTCGGTGCCGGCACCGTCTATCTCTCCGACCAGACCCACTCCTCGATCGTCCGCGGCCTTTCGGCGCTTGGCTTCCCGAGCTCGGACGTCCGCGTCCTGGCCTCCGACGCACGTCAGCGGCTGTCCGTGGAGGCGCTGCGGTCGGCGCTGGACGCCGACCGCTCCGCCGGCTGCCGGCCGGCCGTCGTGATCGCCAACGCCGGCACCACCAACACCGGTGCCGTGGACCCCTTGCCCGAGCTGGCCGCTCTCTGTGCCGCGGAGGGCCTCTGGCTCCACGTCGACGGCGCCTACGGTGCCCCGGCTGCTTTCTGCGATGCCGGTCGCCGCCTGCTGACCGGCATCGAGCGGGCCGATTCGCTGGTGCTCGACCCGCACAAGTGGCTCTTTCAGCCGTACGATCTCGGCTGCCTGCTGGTCCGCCGGCCCGGCGCCCTGGAGCGTGCGTTCCGTACCACGCCGGACTACCTGGCCGACGTGATCGGGGTCGACGACGAGGTCGACCTGCGCGACCGCGGGCTGGAGCTCAGCCGAAGGGGCCGTGGCGTGAAGCTCTGGCTGACGTTCCGCACCTATGGAGTGGCGCGCATCCGGGCCGCCATCGCCCACGGTATCGGGCTGGCCGAGCGGGCGGAGCGTCTGGTGGCCGCCGACCCGGACTGGCGGGTCGTCACGCCGGCTCAGCTGGGGATCGTGACCTTCACCTTGCGCCGCCTGGGCGCCGGCCGTGATGCCTACGACGAGCTGTCCGCCAGGGCGGCCGGCGTGGCGGCCGACGGCTCGGCGCACCTTACGACCACGCGCGTGGCGGGGACGCCGGTGCTGCGGCTCTGCACCATCAACCCGAGGACGACGCCGGACGACATCACGCAGACGCTCGCCGGCCTTGGTGTGCGGTCGTGCATGGAGCGGGGCACGGCGGGGCAGGGGAGAGCGGCACGCTCACGCGGATCCGGGTCTTGAGGCCTTCTCGCTCTGGCAGACCCACTCCGGCAACCGGCGCCGCACACGCCTCGGCCTGCTCGGTGGGGGCGACTGAGGGCCCGATCGCAAGGCGGACTAACGTGTTCTGCGAGCTCGTTCGGCCGTCTCAGCTCGCGGCGAACGGATCGACGATCCGCACGGGGCTCTCGAGCCTGAGCAGGTGCTTGTCTTCGGTGTACAGGACGTCGGCGCCGCAGGACTCGGCGGCCGTCAGGATGAGTGCGTCCCAGATGGGGGCACCGCACTCTTCGACTCGGCCCATGGCCGCGAGCACCATGTCGACGGACGGAGCCACGATGTGGGCGCTGCGGAGCTGTTGCGCGAGACCGCGAGCTGCGGCCGGTGACAACGGGACCTCAAAGCGACGCGTCGTGGTCCAGAAGAACTCCTGGAAGACCTGGGTGCTCAGGGCGAGAGAGCCGGCGCCGAGATGATCGAGGACAAGCGCTCGGGCGATGTCCCGCTTGCGCGGGGCATCATGGTCGACCATGTAGACGAGCACGTCCGAATCGAGGAACGCTCGTGCGACAGCGCTCATCGCTCAGTCCCGGCAGCTGTCGTAGATCTCCTCGCGAGAGAACGTGATGCCACCGGAGTGTGCCGGTGCCTCGTCGAAGAGCTGTTTGATGCGGGTCACGGCCAGCCTCCGGCGTGCTTCCTCGTCGACGTAGTCGTGCAGGCAGCGCTGCAGGTAGGCGTTGACGGAATCGCCCTCCTCGAGCGCTCGGATCCGGGCGCGCCGCAGGATCTCGACGTCGACGGTGATGGTCAGGTTCGTCATGCCGTTCCTGGCAGTAGGCTCGGCCTTCATCACGTCCTCCCATGGTGGTCGATCACGAGGTCGGGTCACTGCCGCGGGGATCCGCGTCGCCGGCATCTTGGCGGCCGGCATCCGGGTGGTCGGCATCCGGGTCTCTGGTTCGTGCCTCAGCCGGTGGGCAGCACGAAGACAGTGTAGCACGATCTTCGTGCTCCAACGTGGCCGCGATGCCTGGCGGCGGACTCGCCTGCTGCAGCGTCTCGGGACGCGGTCATCTGCTGCGGCTCGACGAGTGTCCTCGCCCGGCCGCGTCTCGGAGCGGCTCAGGGACCGCCGAAGCTCCCGGCGTGCCGCGTCTCGGAGCGGCTCAGGGACCGCCGGAGCTCCCGGCGTGCCGCGCCGCGGGTGGGTCAGGGATCCGCCGACGCTCCCGGCGTGCCGCGCCCCTCATCCTCGCAGGCCCATTCCGCCATCAGTGGGAACCAGTCGGGCCCGCGAGCATCCCGCACCCGGTCGTTGGAGGGAAGGTAGGGCTTGAGGTCGAGGACCGGGGTGTCGTCGGCGGCGTCGAGGTCTTCGACGTGCAGGATGCCGCTGGCCTCGTCGACCGAGCGCAGGCGGCAGACCGTGACGGCGATCGGATTGGGGCGGGCCGGCGAGCGGGTCGCGAAGACCCCCATGAGGTGCTCCGGCGCCGGACGCGGGTGGACGCGTACGGTGGCGCGGTCGGCGTCGTTGTCGTGACCCTGTGCCCACCACAGCACCAGGACGTGACTGAACTGCTCCAGGTGGAGCAGGGCGGCACGGTAGGCCTGCGCGATGTGCAGCTCGGCGGGGCCGCGGTCGGTGTCTGCAGGCGCGTCTGCGGAGTCGCCTGTGGCGGACGAGGGCCGGCGCAGGACGCGGCCGATGGGCACGAGTCGGAAGGGCTCCGTGCCCCGCGGCTGCAGGTCCGTGCTGTCGGCGTCGTGCGGCATCATGATAGACGGGAGTCTACCGCGATGGGGGTGGGGTCGCGCGGCGGTACGGCCTGTCGCGGCCTCAGCGGGCGCCGGCCTCGCGCAGCGCGTCGTCGATGACCGTCACGGCGCCGAAGTCGCGCTCGCCTTCGACGGCGATGGCGAGCGGTCCCCACGTCCACAGGTGGACGAGCGAGCGCTCGAAAGGCCGCCAGGCGACGACGTCGATGGCATTGTCGCGAGTCGCGCGGCTGTCGAACTGCACGACGAAGACAGAGGCGCCCTCGTCGCCGTCCTCCCGGCCGGTGCGTACACTCAGGAAGAGGCCCTCGACGAATCCGTGGACGTTGGGCCACACGATCGGCGTCGCCTCCACCTGCAGGCCGGCGTCCTCCAGCACCCGGACCACCGACGCCGGCGTCAACGGCTCGCCGCCGGGTCCGGTGGCATCGAACGCGGAGCGCCCGCAGCCGCCGGCCAGAAGGAGCGCCGTGGCGAGTGTGACCAGGGCCAGTGAGGCGAACAGGGCGATCCGGCGCGTCACGGCGTCACACCTCCGCCTTCCCGGTCGACGGCAGCGGCTCCGACCGGCCGTCGCCTGTCCCGGCGAGCGTGCCGGCCTCACCGTTCGCGCCGGCCTCGCCGTCCGCGTCGCCGCCGCCTCGGCCGGCGGCCATGGCGGCCCGCTTGTCCTTCGTGAGCCGGGTCATGATGAACGGTGGCGCCAGAAGGATGAGGAAGCCGACGAGCATGGTGCCGATGTACTCCCAGGTGCCCCCGAAGTGGGTCTGGCTGGGTGGCAGCAGCGAGATGATCAGCGTCGCCCCACAGGAGAGGGCGCCGATGCCGCCGAGGATCCAGACGCCGATCTTGCCGCCCGGCGCCCGGAACGGCCGCGGCGTGTCGGGCTGGCTGTAGCGCAGCTTGATGAACGAGGCGAAGACCATCACGTACATCAGGCAGATCAGCAGGGTCGTCATCGCCGAGAGCATCCAGTAGACGGTGTCGACGCCGGGCACCAGCAGGTACGCCGTCGCGATCACCGTGCCGATGCCGGCCTGCATGAGCAGCACCCCGCTCGGCGCCTTGCGCTTGTTCACCCTGGCGAACACAGCGGGCATGAAGCCTTCGTCGACCGCCACCTTGAGGCCGCTCGACGGGCCGCCGAGCCAGGTCTGCAGGCAGGCGATGCCGCCCAGCGCCACCATGAGCGCCGTCGGGATGACCATCCAGCCCATGCCGAAGTCGTCGAAGAAGAGGCTGAAGGCCTGCATGAGGCCGGCCGACAGGCTGAGCTGCTTCTCCGGCACCACCCAGGCCACGGCCAGCGTCCCGATGACGGCGAGGACGAAGATGATGGCGGCCGAGATGAACATCGCCGCCGGCAGGTCGCGCTGCGGCTTGCGCACGTTGGCGGCGTGGAAGCCGATCATCTCCATGCCGGCGAACATCAGGATGGCGTTGCCGGCCAGCGCGATGGTGCCGAAGCTGAACTCCGGCAGCAGGGCGTCGAAGGTGAGCGGCGGCGTCTCCATCGGCTCGCCGCCGGCGATGTACACGATGCCCAGGGCGCTGATGATGAGCGCCGGGATGATGGTGCCGATCACCACGCCGAAGGTCCCCAGAGCGTTGCCGGCGCGCTCGCCGAACAGAGCCACGATGGTGGTGCCCCAGAAGATGGTCATCATCGTCGCGAACATGAAGACGTTGTTGGCCGCCAGGTCGGGAGAGATGGCGAACGCCAGCGTGGAGCCGATGAAGGCCAGCACGGCCGGATACCACACCACGATCGAGGCCCACTCGGCGTAGATGGCCACGAAGCCGGAGCTGTCGCCGAACGCTTCGCGGACCCAGCCGTACAGGCCACCGCCCTTCTGCCAGGTGGTGGCCAGCTCGACGCCGGCGAAGCCGATCGGGATGAGGAAGCAGACGCCGCCGAGGACGTACCAGCCGACCGACGACCAGCCGTAGACGGCCATCGCGGGCAGGTTGCGCAGGCCCAGCACGGCGGCGACGTTGATCATCGCCAGGACGAAGATGCCCGTCTTCCTGACATCAGCGCCCGCCACGACCGCCTCCTTGCCGGATCGACGTTCCTCTCGGCTTCGGTCTCGACCGCGTGCCCGCGATGGCATACCGGTGGAGGGACCCGCCGTGGTGCCTATCGGCAGGCGGGCGGTCGAGCTTCACTTCCGGCGCCGGCGATTCTCGCGGAAGCGGCGCACCATGGCCAGCAGGAGGGAGCCGAGCAGGATGATCGCCACCAGGGCGGCCAGCACGAGGATCACCGCCGCGATGACCTGGATCCAGTCGGGCAGCGACTCCTGGGCCGAGACGTACGCGAAGGCGAGCACGAACGCCGAGAGCAGCAAAGCGAAGGCCAGGCGGTTGGCGACCTCCTCGAGGCCGCGGATCAGCTCCTCGTAGTGCTCCGGCCGTACGGCCAGCCGGAACTCGCCCTCGCTGGCTCGCCGCAGGGCGCGGGTCAGCGACACCGGCAGATCGCCGAGCAGTCGCCGATAGCGGCGGAAGGCGCGGGTGATCTCACGGGCCCACGACTGCGGTCCCAGCGTGCGCACCACGTAGCGCTCGGCGAACGGCCGCGCCGCCTCGAGCAGGTCGAACGTCGGCTCGATCTGGCGGGCGACGCCCTCCAGCACGCCCATGGCGGTCATCAGCACGACGATCTCGCCCGGCAGCGCCAGACGGTGGCGTCGGGTCAGCGACAGCAGCTCCTGCAGCGTGCGCTGCAGGGCGTCGGGCCGCGTCTGCCCCTCCCGGTACAGGCTGAGGACTCGGCGCATGTCCGTCTGCAGGACGGCGACATCGAGAGTCGGGTCGGCGGCGGCCATGGCGAGCAGCGCCTCGGTGGCGTCGAGCGGATCGTCGTCGAGCACCGAGAGCAGGAGCTCGAAGACGGCGCCGCGGTTGGACCGCGAGACGGCCGCCACGCGGCCGAAATCGACGAAGCCGACCCGGCCGTCGGGCATGGCGAACAGGTTCCCGGCGTGCGGGTCGGCGTGGTAGAAGCCGAGGTCCAGGATCTGGCGGAAGTAGCAGTCGACGCCGACCTCGACCATCCGTCGCGTATCGATCCCTGTCTCGCGATCGCTCTCCAGCCGGGAGCCGGGGACTCCCTCGACGTACTCCATGGTGAGCACCCGCCTGGAGGTGAGGTCCCAGATCGGCTCCGGGAAGAAGACGTCGTGGTCCTCCACGAACGCCTCGCGGAAGCGGGCCAGGTTGCGCGCCTCGTGCAGGTAGTCCAGCTCGGCGCGCAGCACGCGCACGATGTCGTCGACGATGCCGGCCACGTTCTGATCGCGTCCCCAGGAGGTGCGCTCCACGATGAAGTGGGCCTGCGTCACCAGGATGTCGAGGTCGGTGTCCATGACCTCGATGACCCCCGGCCGCTGGACCTTGACGGCCACCGGGCGTCCGTCGTGCAGGGTGGCCTTGTACACCTGGGCGATCGAGGCGGAAGCGATCGGCTCCGAGTCGAACGACTCGTAGAGCTCCTCCACCGAGCCGCCCAGCTCCTGCTCCAGGATGCCGGCCATCTCCTCCCACGGGACGGTCGGCACGTGGTCCTGCAGCTTCGTGAGCTCGGCGGCCAGGGCCGGATCGATCAGGTCGCGGCGGGTGGAGAGGATCTGGCCGAGCTTGACGAACGCCGGTCCCAGCCGCTCCAGAGCGTGCCGGATGCGCACCTGGCGCGGCAGGTGCTTCTCGTCGATCGCCTCTTCGGGGTGGTCGGCGACGGCGAAGGCCGAGTCCGCGCCGGCCTCATCGAAGCCGTACCCTGCCACATCGTCGGGCGGGCAGACCAGCGCGTCGTCGGCGGTCACCGGCCCCGGCGCGTGCGACTCGATCTCGCTGCCCCGCGACAGGCTGAAGACGCGCTCCTCCCAGAGCACGTGAGCGATCTCGCGGTAGCGGTGCCAGCGGCGGCCGCGGCGTGTCTGCGCCTTGCTCATCGCGGTCCGGTCGGCATCGTCGCTGCCTCCTCGCGGTCGGTCGTGATCACGGCGACCCGTCGAGTCTGTTCGTCACGGTGTCCGCGTTCCCCTGTCCCGCGCGCCCGGTGAGAGCTTGTCGTCAGGGTTCCGGGTGGCGAACTGGAAGGCCAGGCCGGCGACGAAGAGAGCGGCCCAGATGATGAGGAAGACCAGGTCTCCCCACGACAGCCTCGATTCGAGTGCGTTGACGATGCCGGCGGCGCCCGACAGGGAGGTGATGACGATGACCGCCGGCACGAAGAGCTTCCAGGCGGCTATCGCCCCCAGGACGCCGACGCCGACGAAGATAAGCCACGAGGCCCAGTCCGGCAGCGAGATCCAGATGTCGAGCAGCGCCACGGCGGCGCCCCCGAGGGCGATGAAGCCGGCGATCGCGGCGGCCGGCTTCTGCAGCAGGATCGCCAGGATGGCGAACACCACGCCGAGGCCGAGTCCGACGACCACGTAGATCCAGGTGGCCGCGCCGCCGGCGACCACCGCGCCCAGCACGAAGCCGATGGCGAAGCCGGTGATGCCCACGTAGAGCCAGAACAGGCGCAGCCCAAAGAGCAGCACGATGGCGCTCAGCACGAGCGCCAGGACGAAATCGAGCACTGACGATCCCACGTGATCCTCCAATGGTCGGCGCACCAGCTCGATACGGCCGCCGGCCGACCGAGTCCACCCGGATAGTATCGGCAGACGGCCGACCGCGCGACACTCAGACGTGTGGTCGCTGCCGCCTCAGTGGGCGGCGGAGAGCCAGTCGCGGAGGCTCTGCTCGACCGCCTCGCGCGTGCGATCGACACGCTCGTCGAAGCGCACCGGCCGGTCGCGGACGGCGCGCAGTTGCGGCGGCACAGAGGCCTCGGGGGCGTGCTCCACGACGCGGTCGAGGAGCGCCAGGCCGTCGCCGTCGGTCTTTCCGGCCAGTGGTGCGCCGGCCGGCGTGGCGGTGAGCGCCCGCAGCGTGTCGGCGGCGAACTTGCTCCAGTGCGCGGTGCTGGCCACCAGCACCGGCGCGTCGGTCCTCAGGTCGGCGGCCACCTTCCAGCCGATGGCGGTGTGCGGGTCCATGAGGTACCGGTGCTGCGCGTAGGCCGCGCCGATGGTCCGCAGGCAGGTGTCGTTGTCGACCCAGGCGCCCACCAGCAGGCTCTGCAGACGGCGATGCACATCGTCGTCGACCGCGAACCGGCCGCTCGTCCTGAGCTGCGTCATCCAGTCATGTACACGCTCCCCCTCGGGCCCGGCTGCCTGGACCCCTCCCGCCGGGTCGTCCCGGCGCTCGTCCGACGCCGCGGCCGTCAGGTCGTAGAGCAGGCGCTCCAGATTCGATGAGACGAGGATGTCCATCGACGGTGACGGCGTCTTGATCAGGGCGCGCGACGAGATGTCGTAGGTGCCGGTGGCGATGAAGTCGGTGAGGACGTTGTTGGTGTTGCTGGCGCACAGCAGGCGGCGGATCGGCGTGCCGCAGCGCTTCGCGTAGTAAGCGGCGAGGATGTTGCCGAAGTTGCCGGTGGGCACGCAGACGTCGAGCGGGTCGCCGGCGGCGAGGTGGCCGGCGGCGACCATGTCGGCATAGCCGCTCATGTAGTAGACGACCTGGGGCAGCAGCCGGCCCCAGTTGATCGAGTTGGCGGAGCTGAGCGCCAGACCGTGCTCGGCGGCCAGCTCGGCCGCGAAGTCGGCGTCGTCGAAGACGGCCTTGACGGCGTTCTGGCAGTCGTCGAAGTCGCCGGCGAGGCGGAAGACGCTCAGGTTGTCGCCCGGCTGGGTGACCATCTGGCGCTCCTGGACCGCCGAGACGCCGGCGTCTGGGTAGTAGACGACGATGCGGGTGTGCGGCCGGTCGGCGTAGCCGTTGAGGGCCGCCACGCCGGTGTCGCCGGAGGTGGCCACCAGGATGAGGTAGTCGAGATCGGTGCGGCCGGCGGTGTGCGCCATCTCCAGGGCCTCGCTGAAGAACAGCGGCATGCACTGCAGGGCCATGTCCTTGAAAGCGAGGGTGGGGCCGTGCCACAGCTCGAGGACGAAGTGGTCGCCCACCTTGCGTACCGGGGCGATCGCCGGATCGTCGAAGTTGTCGCCGTACGCGGCCGCCGAGATGGCGGCGGTGCGGGCGGCGCTCATGTCGAGGCCGAAGGCCTCGTAGACCAGCGCCGCCCGCTCGTGGTACGGCCGCGCGGCCAGCGTCACGATATCGGCGAGCGGGACGGCCGGCAGTCCGACGGGAACGAACAGCCCGCCACCGGGCGCCAGTCCCTCGAGGATCGCCTCGCTGAAGGCACGCGGCCGGTCTGTCAGCCCGCGGGTGTCGGTGTACTCGATCACGTGTCGCTCCTCTGTCGCCTCGCCGGCGCGGCGCCGGTCGATTCTATCGACCGCGCCGACCGTTCGCCGCCGGGAGACGGTCATCGGCCGCGACCCGACAGCGCGGCGGGCTGCGCAGCAGACTTGCCCGGCGAACGGCGCTCCGGTCGCGGCAGGCGCCGCGCCCCGCGCGTCTGCGAAGTCCTCAGCGGGGTGCTACAGTCGGAGTCCGACATGCGGACACGAGAGAGTGTCTGGCGGACGTCCTGTCCGGGGGTGTCCTTCCTGCGACGGAGGGGAGCATCGATGCCCGATGAAGGGCGCAGCAACGGAGTGCAGGTGCTCAGGCGGGCGGCGCTCATCATGCGGCTGCTCGGCGAGCATCCCGACGGCGTCACGTTCACCGAGCTGGCCAGACTCGCGGGTCTGCCACGCCCCACGGTGCACCGCATCGTCGGCACGCTGGAGGAAGAGGGCTTCGTGGTCACCCCGCCCTCGGGCAAGCTCCGCCTCGGTCCGGCTCTCATCCGCCTGGCGGTGACCGGTCGCCGCGAGCTGCGCCACGAGGCGACGCCGTATCTGGAGGCGCTCTCGCATGACCTCAACGAGACCGTCGACCTGGCCGTCCTCGACGGCGGCGAGGTGCTGTTCATCGACCAGCACACGCCGTGCCGCCGCCTGCGGATCGTCTCGGAGATCGGAGCCCGCTTCCCGGTGCACTGCACCGCCAACGGCAAGGCGCTGCTCGCGCAGCTCTCCGACGACGAGGTGCGGCACCTGCTGCCCAGGCGCCTGGAGGCGCTCACCGAGCACACCATCACCGATCGCGACCGGCTCCTGCACGAGCTGGCCGCGGTGCGGGTCCACGGGTACGCCATCGATGACGAGGAGCATCGACTCGGCATCTGCGCCGTCGGCACGGCCGTCAGCGACGTGGTCGGCGCCACGGCGGCGGTCACCGTCGTGGCGCCGTCGGCGCGCTTCCACGGCAGCGAGCAGCGCCTGATCGCCGCGTTGCTGCAGATGCGCACGACCGTCCAGGGCGTGCTCAGCGGAGACTGAGGCGGCGGCGGCCGACCTTCACGGCGGCTGAGGCGGCCGCATCGACCTTCGCGGTCCTTCGCCGGGCGACGCCCCGGCGGCCATCCGGCGACACGCCGGTGACTCGGTCTTCCCTACGGCTCGGCCGCCGGCATAAAGAGCGCTCGCGAGTGCCGGGCAGGTCGCGCTGCCAGCGTATAATGGGTGGCACACCGGCCTTCCCACAGGCATCGCGCTTCGTCCGTGCGCTGTCCGTGAGTGGTCGCAGTGAGCGGAGGGACGATCCCGTTTGGAGACCAAGAGGTTCATCTACTACGAGGAGGGAGATCTCTTCGTCGGCTGGTTGGAGGACTACCCGGACTACCGTACGCAGGGCGAGAGCCTGGAGGAGCTCATGGAGAACCTCCGGGAGCTGTATGCTGATCTCACTTCAGGCGAGATCCCTTTCGTGCGGAAAGTCGGTGAGCTCAGCGTGGCGTGAAGCGCGCCGCGCTGATCCGGTCCTTGACGTCGATGGGGTGCGTGCTGATCCGCCACGGGGGCAAGCACGATTGGTGGCAGAGCCCCGTCACAGGGATAAGCCAGCCGGTACCTCGGCATCGGGAGATCGCCGATACTGTCGCACAGCACATACTGAAGAAGCTGCAGTGAGCTCGTGGGTCGTGTCGCGTCTTCGTCTGCAGCAAAGGCCAGCCGAACACCGAAAGTGAGTCCATCATGACCACGTCCGCCGAAGCACTCGTGCAACTCGAGGCGCTCCGCGAGCGGCAGCGAGACGTCTCCGAGCGTCTCGCGCTGCTGCGGAGCTATCTTTGACCCCGCTCACCTGACATCACAGATAGCAGCGCTCGAGGAGCGCCTGCAGGCGCCGGACTTCTGGGACGACCAGGAGGTGGCCGGCAAGGTCTCGGCGCACTACTCAAGGTTGAAGAAGCGTCTCGCCGAGCTCACCGAGCTCGAGGAGCGGTTCGGCGATCTGGAGACCACCGACGAGCTGGTCCGCGAGGCGCTCGCCGACGACATGGTCGACGAGGACCTGCTCCGCGAGCTGGCCGACGGTCTCACGGCCGTCGAGAATGAGCTGGACCGCGGCGAGGAGCGGCGCTACTTCAGCGGCCGTTTCGACGAAGGCGGCGCCGTTGTGACCATCCATCCCGGCGCCGGCGGCACCGAGAGCCAGGACTGGTCGGAGATGCTGCTGCGCATGTACCTGCGCTGGTTCGAGCGTCGCGGCTTCAAGGTCGAGGTCAACGACGTCCAGGAGGGCGACGAGGCCGGGATCAAGAGCGCCACCCTCTCGGTGGAGGGCGACAACGTCTACGGGCTGCTGGCCGCCGAGAAGGGCGTGCACAGGCTGGTGCGCCTCTCGCCCTTCGACTCGGCCAACCGTCGTCACACCAGCTTCGCCGCCGTCGAAGTGAGCCCGCTGGTCAGCGACGACGTCGGTGAGATCGAGATCGACGAGAAGGACCTGCGCATCGACACGTATCGATCGAGCGGCGCCGGCGGGCAGCATGTCAACAAGACCAGCTCGGCGGTGCGCATCACGCATCACCCCAGCGGTATCGTCGTGCAGTGCCAGAACGAGCGTTCACAGATCCAGAACCGCGTCGTCGCCATGCGCATCCTCAAGAGTCGTCTGCTCGAGCTCGAGGAGCAGAAGCGGGCGGCGGAGATGGCCAAGGAGCGCGGCACGGCGCTGAACATCAACTTCGGCAGCCAGATCCGCAGTTACGTCCTGCACCCGTACCAGATGGTCAAGGACCTGCGTACCGGTCACGAGACCGGCAACACGCAGGCAGTCCTCGACGGCGATCTGGACGGCTTCGTGCACGCCTATCTGACCTGGCGCGCCGGCGGCGGCGTCGACCATCGCCTCGGCGAGAAGGTCGAGGACGAGGCGTGAGCGCCGCCCGCACGGTCCGGCGACCGGCAACCTTCGTGAGCGGACGGGTGCCGTGAGCGCCCGCGCGCGCGCCGAGCAGATGCGAATCCGCGACCAGCTCGCCTCGGCCATCTTCTTCGCGGCCGGTCTCTACGTCGTCCTCGTCGGCGTGCTCGGGTTCGCCGGCCACCCGCGTGGCGTGGCGCCGGACATCGGCCCCGGCATGTACTGGTTCACGTATGTGGTCAGCGGTTGCGCCCTGCTGGCCGGCGGCGTCCTGATCCTGCGCCGCGGCCGGCCGCCGAAGACGGCCTGGTGGCTCGTGCTCATCGCCGCCGTGCCGGGCTTTCTCCTGTGGCTCTGGGGAGTCGCCGTGGGGCTCGTGCAGCTGGCCGCCGACACCGGCCCCTCGGCGACCTCGGAGCTGGCGGCGCTGGGCGTTCTGGTCGGGTACGCGGTCCTGTTCTGGCTCGGCTGGCGCCGCGTCCGCCGGGGCCCCGCCGGCCGCGGCGACGCCGCGGCTCCCCCCGGCACGACACCCCCGGCCGGTCCCTCGGCCCGGTAGCGGGCACCGGCGAGCCCTCCCTTCTCACGCGTGCGGTTCTCGCGCGCCGCTGTGGGGAAGAGTCTCCGCGAGCGGAGGTCGATAGCGGAGGCCGGACATGCGTGACCCCGGTGCGCCTGCGTTCTCTGCCGGCCGGGTGGATGCGCTTCGTCGAGACCGGGGGGGTGGAGATGATGGCAGGCAGGCCGAGCGTCGGCTCAGTCGATGAGTACATCGCCGGGTTCCCGCCGGCAACGGCCCGGATGCTGCAGGAGCTGCGGGCGCTGATCCGGTCGATCGCACCCAGCGCCACCGAGACGATCAGCTACGGGATCCCGACGTTCGACCTCGAGGGGACGCACCTGGTGCACTTCGCCGGCTACGGGGCGCACATAGGGCTGTATCCGGCCCCGAGCGGTATCGCGGCATTCCACGATGAGCCGGCGCCGTACAAGCGCGCCAAGGGCTCCGTCCGGTTCCCCCTGGATCGGCCGCTGCCCTCAGATCTGATCCGTCGCATGGTGGCCTTCAGGGTCGAGGAGGTCGTGGGCGCGTCGCAGAAGCAGGGAGGGCGGGGCGCTCGCTACGAGCGCCCCGCCCTCCCTGGTGCCGTCGTGTCCGGCGCGCCGACAGCCGCCCGGCCTCGGACGACCGCCGCCCGGCCTCTGACGGTCGGCGGCTCGCCTGTCGCCGCACGCTGCCGGCGTCTCGTGTTCAGGCTTTCTTGTGGTCCTCGGCGCCGAACGCCTTCTTGAGCTTGCGCTCGTCCGCCTCGGAGAGGCTGGTCCGCAGCACCCGGGCCTTGCTGCCCTCGACCTCGGCGTCGAACTTGTCCTGGGTGATCTTGGCGACGATGAGGAACCAGCCGGCCTGACCGGGCTTGATGGCGTCGCCCATCTGCTCGATGAACTGGTGGTCGACGCCGGTGTCGCCCATCCAGCCGAACAGGGCGCCGAGCCCGCCGCCGACGGCGGCGCCGGCCACGGCGCCGAGCGGGGCCACCGGCAGGAAGAAGATGATCCCGAAGAGCATCCCCCAGAAGGCGCCCCCGGCGGCGCCGATGCCGACCATGTGGTGAGCATGCTTGACCTTCGGCTTGCCGTTCTCGTCGCGGACCACCTCGGCCGCGTCGGCCAGTTCGACGATGAGGTCGTTCTGCAGGCGCTGCAGGGTGTCGCCGAAGGCGTCCGCCTCGGCCTCGCTGTCGAAGCCCAGCACGATCAGTTCGCTCATGGATGTCCCTCCGTGAGTACGTTGCCCGATGGCCGCCGTGGGCGGCCGGTCCTCACTCCATGTCGGCTGTGGGCGGTCCTACCTTGACTTCGGCAGACGCCGTGACCGGCGTCAGCCGCCGGTGCTGCTGAAGTGCTGGTAGTCCTTGGTCCCTGGCCAGTCGCCGCCCCACTTCCAGCCGATGGACCGGAAGGCGCGCACGACCACGTCGCCGCTGTGGACCATCCCTCTGGCCTGGCGCGAGCGGTCGGCGTACTTGCGTCCCGCTTTGGGACTCACGTAGCTGCCGGAGACGTACGGGTTCTCGACCGGGTTGATGTCGATGGCCAGACCGTAGGCGTGCATCGACCAGCGCGTGGTGCCGCTGACGTAGCGGCCGTTGAAGGCGGAGGTGTTGTCGGCGTTCATCGATCTGCGGTCGCTGGCGCCGTACTCGTCGATGAGCTTCATGCGACGGATCGGGAACCGGGCTTTGTACAGCTTGTGGAAGACGTCGACAAGTGGCCTGGCCCACTGCCGGGCGACCACGAGCTTGCCGGTATGGGCGCGTTTGTCGAAGCCCCAGTAGGTGAGCTTGAGCAGCCGCAGGTCGCCGAAGCGCACCGGGCAGCCAGGCTTCCAGGCGCCGCTCTGCCGCATCATCGCCTTCATCTGCGGCGTGATGGCGTGGATCGTGCCCTTGAACTGGGGTGCGGCACGGGTCGGGGCGCGCGACACTGCCGGGTCGGCGGTCGTCGGGGACGAGGGGTCGGCGGCGGCGGAGGCGGAGCCGCCGCAAAGGACGGCCGCGGCGAGGAGCGAGAGCGCGGCGTACAGGACGGCGGCGAGGCGTGCATCGAGTTGCCTGGGGCGCCACCGTGCGTCCGGTCCGTCGGTCGCCGTCATCGCGATCTCCTCATCCTGCGTTCAATCGCCGTGCTGCCCGGACGCCGGTCGCAGCGCCAGTGAGCGGCAGAGAGCGGCATCGACCTCGGCCATCGCCTCGCGGGGCAGCACGGCGGCGCGCTCCAGCAGGCGGCCCTTCTCGAAGGTCCGGATGATGTCGCAGCGCACCGTCGCCGGGCGGCCGAGCAGATCGGTGTCTATCGGGACCACCTGAGGATACCGCTTCTGCGGCGCATCCGCAGACACCACGGCTGCGATGACCGTGCGGGCATGAGCGTTCCCGACGTCATTCTGGACGATGAGCACCGGCTGCCGTGCGTTCTCGTCGGGAGCCGCCGTCCACCAGATCTCCCCGCGGAACGGGCCGGAGGGGCCGCTCACCATGCCGGCCGCGCGCTGCGTCGATCGAACGCGTCGGCTCCGTCGAGCAGCTCGTCCTGCGCCGGAAGGCTCTCGTATCCCTCGGCCATCAGGTCCTCGAGCTCCTGCTCCTGCAGGCACTGCAGGGCGTCGAGCACCACCTGGGTCTTGGTCGTGTGCCTCTGAGCCTGAATCCACCGATGGGCTTCCCCCCGAGCCCGCCTGATGCGTCGAGGACGATCTCTGCCACGTCTGCCGCCTACCGTGCCCTGCGCGGAGCTCCTCACCACGTTCAGGGAGCGGCCTCT
>Ga0172371_10003526_pt1 | contig 24172 bp, 25 predicted proteins | sample Lak12m_FD_114543 | JGI IMG/M metagenome (GOLD analysis project Ga0172371, IMG submission 114543) | Freshwater microbial communities from Kabuno Bay, South-Kivu, Congo - kab_022012_12m | ecosystem: Environmental > Aquatic > Freshwater > Lake | place: Democratic Republic of the Congo: South-Kivu... | reverse complement strand
TTCCTCAGCACCAACTCTCCCTATTTTGTCTCCTGATCGATATCCCCTGATCTCGTAGTACTCATCATGAAGCTCTTCTTCTGTGAGTTCATTAATATATCCAACAACATGCGCCGTTGCTTCTGGATAGAGATACACACGTTTGTAATCAACCTCTAAAAAACTCCCAACCGGAAGTCCATCTTTCATCAATCTCTCTCCTTCTTCTTGGCTCATACGCGTTGTGCATTCAGTTGCTAATCCTTCTCCTTCACATGGTTTGATTAATCGGTATTCCGGAATGTTCTCAACCAAAGGTTTGCCAGTTCGATCAAGTAACAGTCCCCGTGGCGCGTGACGAACAAGTTCACGCGTTCTATTCCCATCTGCTAAGATTCGATATTGATGGCCTTGGACAATAGTAAGGTCAAACAGCCGCCACAGAAGTGCAAACAAAGAAATAAACAAGATGGATGTAAACAACAAAAACCTTCCAGATCCACTCCACCAAGACAGAGCCTTTGTCTGGAACAACCGTTTTTCTTTTGTTCCACCCCCTGTCACATTGTCTGAAAACGCACTACCAAATTTCATACGAGTATTACGGAATGAGCATAAAATATATACCAAACCCTCCACACATAAGTCCAAACACGGTTCCAAGTATGACTTGACCAACAGTGTGGCGTTTCAACACCACGCGTGAATAGCAAAGAAGCGGTACGAGAAAGAAAAGCAAAAACGAATACCCGCCAACCCAATGCATGACACAGGAAAGAAACAGACAAAACACAGTCAGATGTCCTGACATTTTGTAAAACGTCGTTACAAGAAAAAATAAAAACAGCACACCAAACAAATACAGAAAAAAATTGGTCATAACCGTCACGTGGAACAAAGAAAGTAACAATATACCAAATGCAAAAATACCTAGGAATATACCAAGTGCACCAACTCGTTCTTTTCGGTTACTGATGTCCCAATTACTAATCGTCTTTTTCTTCAAAGCACGAAGTAATAACACTAACGGAACAACAACCATGACACACAAAATAATGAGACTTTGATACACCACTGTTGCAGTTGGAAGTTGCAAACGGTAAAACACAATACCAAGAAGAAGAATAAATAAAACAACAGGTTCAAACAGTCGAGAGATAAGTAAGGCAAATGACATACACGTTTTGTCTGATGGAGCACTTACCCTTTTTTCTGTGCAACTTTCACGCGAGAAAGCAGTGCTGCATCATCAAGTAATATACCACACCCACGGACAACAGCAGTTTGTGGATCTTCTGTAATCCACACAGGCATTTTTGTTTCTGTTGCAATTAACTTGTCAATGCCACGAATCATGGATCCGCCACCTGCAAGTACAATACCATGTTCCAAAATATCTCCAACAAGCTCGGGCGGTGTTTCTTCCATGGTTTCTGATACTGCCTCAATGATTTCCTGAATCACTGGCGCAAGTGCCTCACGCACCTCTGATTCGCTGATACGAATGGACCGTGGCAATCCTGTTTCAATGTCTCTGCCTCGAACCACAGTTTGTCTATCACTTTTTCCCACGGGATATGCGCTGCCAACGGCAATTTTAATGGCTTCTGCCGTCTGGTCACCAATGAGCATGCCATACTTAACCCGGACAAATGTTTGAATTGCGCTGTCCATCTCGTCTCCCGCTGTTCGAATACTCCTGTTGACGACAATTCCTCCCAAAGAAAGAACCGCAATCTCTGTTGTTCCACCACCAATATCGCAAATGAAACTGCCTGCAGAATCTTGAATAGGAAGTTTACATCCAATGGCAGCAGCCATTGGCTCTTCAATTAAATAGGCTTCCCGAGCTCCTGCCATTAATGCTGCCTCCTGCACAGCGCGCCTTTCTACTTCTGTAACGCCTGACGGAATCCCAACAACCACTTTCGGGCGGGGAATGTTCGGTAATAACCGCGTCTTGGGATGCTCATGCACAATACCAATATAGTATTTAAGCATCGCAGCAGTTGCATCAAAATCCGCAATGACGCCATCTTTTAATGGTCTTACTGCTTCAATAGTGCCTGGTGTTTTCCCGAGCATCTTTTTTGCTTCTTTGCCAATGGCTACCACTTGTTTAGAGCGTTTTTGTCTAGCAACAACAGACGGCTCACGGATAAGAATTCCTTTACCTTTGACATACACGAGGGTGTTTGCAGTACCTAAATCGATACCTAAATCATGAGAAAGTAATCCAAAAAAGAAGTCCAGCATTGTACTAGCCATTCTACCACAAAACTACGAAATCAAAACTATGGACAACAGATGTGTGCGCCAGAAGAATAAAAAGAACACATTATTTTGCACTAAACCGTATTGGTGGCGGCTGTTTGTCTGGATCTTTCCAATTTGGAGTTCCTAAAATACCCCGTGCAATTTTTGCGTGTTCAATACACTGCTTAAAAGGTTCTGTGTCTTTGTATGAACTTCTAACAATGGAATCTTTCATATGCTTTTGCACATTCTCTAAAATCTCTATTGCCTCTTCTTCTCCATATTGGGTTTTCAGTTGACGTGCCAAATACTCATTTTTATTATCACTTTCTGAAGCGGCTTGCATAATACGAAGTATCTCATTTGCACACAATTGGCTTACCTCCCACTTGGGACGCTTGGTAAAGTCAACAGTCTTAAAAAATGGAACTGGTTTTTCCGTTGGTGGAGGAACAATACCTGGTGGAAGTGGTGTTTCTGACATACCATTATTGTATCAAAATCTCTATGCAATACCTACTCTCTTCTCTGTCCACAAAATACATTGTGGAAAGGAAAAAGAGCAGGTGTAAAAGGGATTCAATTGACCATACGGTCAACTAAATATTTTACACCTTGCTCAAGACTGAATTGGTACAACCAAACATCGATGCGTTCTCACACATCAACATTTTATGTACCTTATTCAGTTATCGTGAAACAGTCTTTTTAGGTGATTGATCCTCTTGTTTTGGAGGGAGTCCGACCAGGATACCGAAAACCACCATTCCGGCGAACAATAAAACTATCCACCAAAATGGTCCAACCCGATCAACAGGCGGAGTTGCTTTAAAAATCCCCCAGATCAACACACCACCGAGTATGGCAACCAACCATGCTGAAGCCGTTCGCTTAAATTGCAGTTTAGGTTCCATTTTTTCTCCTTTATATCTTTCCGATTGCGATAGTTAACATCGCTCCGATAATCGCTTGGAAAGCGAAGATATCCCATGGGGATACAACCTTAACCAAACCCAAACGATATTCCGCCCAGTTGACACCGGTACCAGTCAGGCGTTCGCGAGTGATCGTTGCCACGATGAAGTTGTAGACAACGACAATCAAGAATGCCCCACCAATAGTACCAACAACTGGGACAGCAGCAAATGCAGTGCGACAAAGGATATATATCCCGACACCAACAAGGGAGATAATAATTCCCCAAGGGCCAGAATATCCTTGTGCCGTTGGCCGAAGGATCTCGTACCCGTATGCAAATACTGCTATAAGCATACATCCGTACACCACCATGCTAAATTGGGCTAAATCCCATTGTTTAGCACTCATCAATTCAAACAGCTTTTGCACCGTCACCAAAGGACCGGATGGGACATGAAGCCACACCTGGAGATTTCCAAGATTTGACAGTATTGCACCGCCAAATATGGCTATAATGCTAAAGAAAATCCCCAAAGGTGAAAAATCAACCCCTCCGGTAAAAACCAAGGTGAGGACGACTGCAAGCGCAATCAAGCATATAATGATATCTGGATTTGCTAGTTCAATCGCGGTAAAAAATGCACGAAGAAATGGCAAATTACCAATCCAGACGACTATGAGGGCCAAGATGGTGGCGATCACTGCATCGTATGCTTGGTTTGATTGACGCCTATCGAGATAACCTGCCAACACGATGATTGCTATAAAGCCAATCATTACGTATTGGACTGACCCGAACACCGAGACGCTCTTGATGTCTATCACATCCTCACCTGAAATAATAACAGGCGCTGATGACGACGGCTGCGTTTCGATAACAACAGGACCTGGGTCAATTTGAACAGACGACGAAGGTGGTGGGACAACAATAATGCTGTTTAGTATTAAGAACAGCGGAATTACTATCGCTGCCACCACACCCAACGTTATTAACGCTCTTCGCGTCGGGTGTTCTTCAGGTATCTCTTCTGTAACCTCAGGCTCAACATCTTCTTCATCCAATCTTTGCAAAGGAGGCTCAACTTTTAGGCGTTGTCTTAGTACAACATGAATAAACGCTTCTCCTCCGCAATTAGGGCAAACCTCGTCGTTGTCGATCAGTTCACGACCACTGACTTCTTGCCCACAATCGTGACAACTGTACACTGCATTCTCAAAAATGACTTGTCGACTCATTTCAAATCTCCTCTTTAGGTTAGTTTTTTGGGTCAAAGAATGGAATTCGTTTAAAAGACTATGTATTCACGATGTAAATGTGCACACCCTATTGGTACCCGCATCATCCTACGCAGGTTTCCCATAAATAAGAGATGCAAAAACCAATAAAGTTAACAGAAATATATTGCTATATTTCTGGAATTTTCGAATCTAGATTCGTATAGAGCTCTATCAAACACGAATCTAGTCGCGCGCCCTGCGTATATTAACGGTTACTTAAATCTTTTTTCTGTCGTACATATCAGTAAGAACGAGGTTGTCGTGATCTCCAGTAGGAATCCATTTGGCAAATCCACTTCGAATCAAATAATCTATAAAATGATCGAGGTTACGCGAAATGGAATCTTCAGAAATCCCTTCTTTTTTGTTTTCTTCCAACCGATCCAACAACTTCATTTTTTGATTCTCTGTCGTCATTGTTGCATTCTCCTCAATATTGGTAGTGTTGCAGGGGCGATTCAGCCTCCATTTTTCCTTCAAATACGAAGCTCAATCACCCCTACAAACATTCCATGCAAGACGCGGCTTTGTAAAGAGCAAAACACCCAAAAATCCGAGGGTCCTCGGTTTTGGAGTAATATCCTATAACATTTAGCTTCCTAAGTCAAATTCCTGCTTCCTCTATGATATACTTATCTTACCTATGCCAAAAATTGAAAAAATAGCCGACACAATCATCCAAGTCGGATTCTCGCTTCTTGTCCTTCTTGTGCCACTCCTCCTTACCCCAGTCAACTACGAGCTGTTTGAATACAACAAAATGATGGCGGTATACGGAATAACTGCGCTAATCATTGGTGCATGGGTGAGTAAAATGATTGTGCAAAAAAGGCTTTTTGTCGCTAAAACACCGTTTGATATACCTATATTCCTTTTTGTCGTTACCCAGTTGGTTAGCACTCTCTTCTCTATTGACCCCCATGTGTCATGGCTCGGGTACTACTCTCGATTTAACGGTGGCATGGTGTCAATCGTGTGTTATGTTGCCTTGTTTTATGCCTTTGTTTCTAATATTGATAAAGACAAACTCCCACGATTTGCCGCATTTCTTTTTGGTACCGCGTGTGCTGTTTCTATTTATGGAGTCCTTGAGCACTTTGGCATAGACAAACATCTCTGGGTCCAGGATGTACAATCTCGGGTATTCTCTACCCTTGGCCAGCCCAACTGGCTTGCCGCCTATGTTGTGTCACTCATTCCTATTTCCTTAAGTATTGCCTATGGCAGACGAGACAACTATCCACATGCAATCCTCCCAACACTTTTCACATTCCTCTACTTCCTCACGCTCCTTTTTACCAAATCGCGCTCAGGCCTTGTTGCATTCATTGTTGTTGATATCCTCATCTGGTCAATCTTTTTTGTTCTTGATACATACGGGGAGAAAAAAGAGAAACACACGCCATTGAAGCAGAAAATAGCACCAGTGTTTGTCTTCCATAGTATCCTTGCAATACTCCTGTTCTTCACTGGCACCAACATACCAAAACTTGACACCTTCATCACATTTAATGGATGGAAAGAACAATTAACAAAGGCAAAACAGGAAGCAACACAAAGTGCCGAAGTTGCACCACAAGAAACGTACGCTGGTCCAGTTCTTGAAACAGGAGGAACAGAATCAGGTGTCATCAGGAAATATGTCTGGGAAGGCGCAATCAATGCGTGGAAAAGCTCACCCAAAACCATTGCTATTGGGACAGGAACAGAAACATTCGCATTTGCCTTTTACCAAAAAAAGCCCACAGGACACAACATGACATCAGAGTGGGATTTCTTGTACAACAAAGCACACAATGAATATCTCAACTATCTTGCAACCACAGGCATTTGTGGACTTGCAACTTATCTCTTCTTCTTAAGTACTGTTTTGGTATGGAGCATACGAACAATCCTCAAGCGCCATGGAAAACCAAACAGCATGATTGGCATACTTCTTGGATGGGTATCCATTCTCATTACCAACTTCTTTGGATTTTCTGTTGTTGTCACCCAACTATTCCTGTTCCTCTTCCCAGCAGTGCTCCTCCTTCTAGGGAAAGAAGAACACAACAAAGAAAGAGAAAAACAACTCTCACTGACTGAGAAATGGAGAAACACCTTCCTCATTAGTACAAGTGTCCTCACAATCCTTGTTCTTGTCTTTGTTGTCATGACATGGATTGCTGACAAAACATTTGCCACGGGATACAGGCTCTCCCGGGCAGGACAATATGCATCTGCCTACGAACCACTCCAAACAGCAATTGCCATAAACCCAAATGAACCACTCTACCATGATGAATACGCCAACGTCCTTGCCACCCTTGCTGTTGCTGCCATGGACAACCAAGATGCAACCCTTGCAGGAGTCTTGGCAAAATATGCCATAAGTGAAAATGACAGAGCACTCCAGATCGCACCAAACAACGTCAACTTCTGGAAATCAAAAACAAAAATATACTACACACTCTCATCACTGGATGAAACACTCGTAACCCCCGCAATGGACGCACTCAAAAAAGCCCAAACCCTCTCTCCCAACGACCCAAAGATTGCATACAATCTTGCCATCCTTGCAGGACGGACAAATGAGGGAACCCAAGCAATTGACTATCTCAAGCACGCAATTGAACTTAAACCCAACTACAGAGACGCCTACTATGCACTCTTCATCTTTTATACTGAGACAAATCAGAAAGAAAAAGGGAAAGAACTCATCACCACATACCTGACAACGATAAACAGCCAAGACGAAGAATTCAAAAAACTGGTAGAATAAGGATATGAGACCAATCGTTCATATACCACAACCCGTCTTGTCCCAACCTGCTAAGAAAATTACGTCGTTTGATAAAAAGCTACAAAATATCATAAGTGACATGGAAAAAACCTTGCTTGCTGCAAGAAATCCAAAAGGTGTTGGACTTGCTGCTCCCCAAGTGGGTTTAGGACTCCAGATCTTCATCACGCATGAATCAGCAAAACATCCAGTCCGTGTGTTCATCAACCCGGAGATTGTTCACAAAGAACCAATCGTTCAACAAGATAAAAAAAGTGAACACTTAGAAGGGTGTTTGTCCATTCCAAACATCTGGGGAGAAGTACACCGTGCACCAACACTCACCATTGCCTATCAAGATGAAACAGGAAAACACCACGAAGAAACAGTGACTGGGTTTCTGGCAACCATCATTCAGCATGAATACGATCACATCCAAGGTGTGTTGTTCACCCAACGGGTCCTCGAACAAAAAAACAAATTCTACCAGAATGCAAAAGACGAACACGGAAAAGACGTCTTAGAAGAAATCAGTATATGAACATCATATTCTTTGGTTCTACAGAAGATTCTGTCATTGTGGCGCAAACGCTCCAAAAAAAATACCGGATTGCTGCCTTTGTCACCCAACCAGCAAAACCAATTGGCCGGACAAAGACCATAACTAAAACACCACTTGAACTATATGCCATCAAACAGAAAATCCCCTGCATGACATTTGCTCAGGATAGTGAACACCCATGGCGCTACAACAACGAAGACGAGGTAACCAATAGCCTGTCATCCTTTATCCCAGATTTGTTTATAACCGCCTGTTACGGACAAAAACTCCCTTCATCTGCGCTTGCGCTTCCAACACAGGGAAGTTTGAACATTCATCCTTCCCTTCTTCCTAGATGGCGCGGTGCTGACCCCGTTCCCTGGACTATCATTGCTGGTGATGCACAAACAGGAGCAACCATTTCCCTTATAACTGACACATTTGATACCGGAGACATTATCGCCGTAAAAAAAATACCAGTGCCAACACACGACACACCAGATCGCTTAAGAACCACGCTCTTTACCCTTGGTGCAGACCTACTTCTTGAGACACTGCCAGAATATATACAAGGAAGCATTAAGCCAGTACCACAGAAAAAAGAAGACGTTGTCGTTGCAAGAAAACTCACGCGAGAAGATGGATATATTCCTTTTTCCCTCATTTCTCTCTCGCTCCAAGGACAAGACGAACCGCGGGAAAAAAGAAACAATACGCTCATTCAAGACATCTTAGAACCTTTGCCACAGGCAATAGCAAGGCTTACAAGAGCACTCTCTCCATGGCCTGGTGTATGGACAACCATTCCAATGGGAGGTGTTGATAAACGCGTAAAACTCATCGAGGTAACCGTCAAAAACAACAAACTTGTCCTTACTACAGTACAACTAGAAGGAAAAAACCAAACGTCTTGGGAACTCTTTCAAACAGCCTACTTGACGTAGTTATTCTGCTTTTGCTTCACAAAAGAATGCAAGGCATCCGTTCGTGTCTCGTTTAAATGTCCATCCTCCTGCACAGTCCTCAGCCCGTGGGGTGGTGAGCGTTGGACACGTCAGTCCTGCTTTACTTCGAAGATCAAAACTCACTTTATTCATTTGGGTTAACACAACAACAAGGAGAATAAATGCAAGGGTTAAAAACAAAATAAAATTCCACGACGAGAGTTCAAATATTTTTTTTGATGGTTTTTGTGTTGAAGCTCGACGTGTTTTTTTGGCCATATAAAATCTCCTTACATTCAGAGTACGAAGTTTCCTGCGGAGTGTCAAGAGTGTATTTAACAAACAAAAGCCAAGAAAACAAAACAATAAAAGGAAACAAGAAAGAAAAAAGAATTACTTTGCTGCTGCAAGACGCTTTTTCTCATCAAACTTTGCGCGTTTGATGCATTTGGCACATGCTCTCACTCGTTGCATGACACCATTCATAGGAATGGTAACCACATGCAAATTTGGTGCAAATGACCGAAGTGTCGTTTGTGCACGTTTCTTCCACTGTCCTCCAGCAACACCCGTATGGTGTGTGTGCTGTCTGCCAGCTGCTGTTTTTTTACTGCAAAGATCACATGTGTATGCCATATTTGTCAACCTCTCAAACAATGCGTTATACTATACCACATGCTGCTATCCCACTTCAATAACCTAACAGAGTTCCTTGGTGTCATCATCGCATTTGTCTTTGCTCTTACCATCCATGAATTTGCTCATGCATGGGTATCAGACCGACTGGGCGACCCAACCGCAAGACTCATGGGAAGACTCACCCTAAACCCAAAAGCACATCTTGATCCTATTGGCACCCTCATGATTTTGTTTGCCTCATTTGGCTGGGCAAAACCCGTTCCATTTGACCCATTTAATCTCAAAAACCCAAGACGCGATACCATGTATATTTCCCTCGCTGGCCCAGTTGCAAATCTTCTGGGTGCTGGTCTTGCTGCCATCATCCTCAGACTTGTTCTACTTGTTCCAACCACAACAGTTCTTACAGGAGGCATTATGTCCTTTCTCATTACTCTCCTTATGCTGTTTGTCATCCTCAATGTTAATCTTGCCATTTTTAACCTCATCCCCATCCATCCCTTAGATGGATTTAAGATTGTTGAAGGACTCCTCCCGGAGAGAGAGTCTCGACAATGGGCAACACTCCAAGGTTTAGGCATATTTATGATTATCCTCTTCGTCTTCCCTGTTTTTGGTGGGTCCTCTCCAGTATTGCGGTTCATTGACCCCATTGTCACTTCCCTCATTAATCTCCTTCTGCCATAAAGGAAATTGACGCATATCTACTCCCTTGATACAATAAACGGAAACGGCGGATGTCGCTTTTTTGTTTATACTAAGGGAAAGGAACTTATGAATATGCCAACACACCATGAAATAACCAGTGAACAAACACCTCTCACCCTCGCAATATCGGCGGTAAAAAAACTCCATGCCGGTGATCCTGACTTGGTTCGGGAAGGTGCAAAACATCATGGCGTCCAGGTAACAGAAGGCGGACTTCTCAAACCTGTTGAACCGCATGCATATAATTTCCGAAGTCCAGAAGGAACAGCTCAGGAATTAGATGCTCTCGCACATGCCAAAAAAATTGTCGTTGGATGTATGGATTATCGGCAAAGCGACAGAATTGCAAAAGAACATCCAGAAGCAGACACGATCTTGTTTCTTAACGCAGGCGGTGTAGCACAACCAAACGCTGACAGACTACAGGCAGATACAGACTTTGTCGCAGCAGCATACAAACAAGGACAGGAACCAGATGTCCATCTGTACTATCACACTGGAGTATGTGGTGGCGCAAACCATTTCACTGACGGAAAAATGAAACAAATTCATGACGATCCATCACAGGGTGATATGGTCGAAAAAACAGAAATGGATGTTTTTGGAAAACAATATACTCAAGCGCTTATCGATCGTGGAATCCCGCAAGAAAAGCTCCATCTCTATCGAATAGATTTGGATGCTAAAAATGCCGTGGTGGATATTGCGTCTATCCCCGTCCATAAGTAAATAATTCCAGATCACAAACAATACATTCTATAGCTAAGTAGTTATTCATTTGCTATACTCTCCTTATGCGTGCCTACTTTACCGCATCCATCGTCGGAAAAAAGTATCATCTAGCAAACTACAAGCGCATCATCGAGCTTCTCAAAAAAAACAACGTTGAAGTCACAGCAGATCACATCCTCAACACAACAGAAGAGCAAATTCACTTTGAAACACGAGAAGAACGCATCAAGATGCAGAAGAAGTTCGAAGACTGGGTGAATGATGCAGACTTTGTGGTCGTTGAAGCATCCTTCCCAAGTATCTCTGTAGGATATGAAATTGCCCTAGCAATCCATAGAGGAAAACCAGTTCTTGTCCTTTATAGTGAGGGTGATCCACCGTCCCTTATCATTAACAATGAAGAAGAAAAACTCATTGTGGAGAAATATACACAAAGTACGCTTCCTGAAATTATCAATGACTTCATTAACTACTTCCGTGGGGAAAGTGATACACGCTTTACGTTCTTCATCACCTCAAAGATTGCAGCATTCCTTACCAAACAGGCACAGAAACACAAAGTCCCTAAGTCTGTATATCTTCGATACCTCATCATGCAGGAAATGAAAAAAGAAAAGTAACAAAAAGAAGATATACCTACTGTATTGTTGTCCCAACAAACGGCTTCCCATCAAGAACCAGTTCAAGATTTTTTAAATCCATGCCATTGACGATATGGACCGTTAACCCAAGTTCCATTGCCCGTTTTGATGCAATTGGATCAAACGGAACATGGAGGCCTGGTGACCAGGTGGTGCCAGCAATCTCCCGATATTCTTTCCAGGTCATGTTTTCAATGGGAGTTGCATCAGGAAACTTTTTTGGATCCTTGGTATATACCCTGTCAACATTCGTCATATTAATGACTTGGGAAATGCCATAGTCCTCACACAATGTTACCGCACAAAAATCTGTACTCCATCCCGGTTTCCACCCTGCAGCCACTGCCACTGGCTCGGTGACCTTGAGAATGATTTCGTAGTGCTTTATAATCCTGGGGTTTGCAATGTCTTTCAAGATAGTGCGAACAAGCTGGGCATTGAGCCTGGTTGCATGGATTCCTAACCAATCAAGATCCCCGTCTTCAATTTCGCTTCGCACTGCCTTAGCAGCATCCCTGTATTGCCGCATAACATCTCCCCCTCCTACCGTTATAAAAAATCTCCGATTATACTGGGAGACTTGGGTACGAATGAAGCTATTAAATGCTTTTAAAAACTGAATATCAATCTGATTTCCGGGGATAACTAACGCACCGCCAAGAGACAAAACAAAGGTATTGTGTGTATCAGCTTCCATTGTAAAAAAACGCCTTTATGTCATTTAAGCACACAAAGTACCCAAGTGCAACATACATATCCATGATGTAGTGACAAACCTATGCAATCACCCATATACTAGAGCCATCATGAAAACAAACCCTTTGGTATTGCTGTGGCAAACAAACCGTGATTTCTGGACCAAATTTGTTCCACGCGCCTGGAACAAAACGCCCTTAGATGGGAAGCTTGCGTGGGTCATGATCATTACCTACTCGCTTTGCATTCTTACCCTCTTGGAAATACTACTTCTCAAGTAACTTTCCTCTAGTAGACAGAAAAAAAATATGCTATGGTAATTCTATATATATGAAACGTGTAGGATTACTGCTTCTTAATATCTTTCTTCTTGTTGGTATCACCTTCCTCATCCAACCAAAACCACAATCCATCCAAGCTGCACTCCCTACATGTGCATCTCTTGGAGGATCATGTAAATTCAATGCATGCGGAAATTATGGCCTCTGTTCCATTTTGGGTCTTTGTTCAGGTGGATATAACTGTTGTAAAACATGTCCACCACCAACAAACACACCAACTAAAACACCAACAAAAACACCAACTAAAACACCAACAAAAACACCAACAAACACAACAAAACCGACAAACACACCAACAAATATCCCAGTGTACACATGTACAAACAAAGGTGGAACTTGTTATGCCATACCATGTACAGACTATGATCCTGCAAGAACGGTTATAGTTGGAACATGTAAAAACGGGTATTGTTGTTTAGCACCAACACCAACCTATACCCCAACCCCAACAACAAAATTTTGCACATCTGTTGCTAAACAAACCTGTATCAGTTTGGAGTGTAGCGAAATAGGAATGCTAGATGGAGATGGTGTATGTGCATCTAGTCTATATCCTTACTGTTGCAAACCAAGACCACCAGTAGCCACCTATACCCCAACACCAACACCTAACTGTGGACAATATTATGAACCCTGTTGTGCAAACAACACATGTTTAACAAGTTCTTTAGGAGTACAACTCTATTGCAACGGAAGCACATGTACGCTTCCTCAAAATAATCACCGATGTGTAACAAATTTAAATAACACAGTTATTGACCATCAAAACCAGCTTCAGCAATGTACACGATGTCCAAGCTCAGGTATATGCGACTACTCTACGTGTTTAGCTTGGGAATTTGATGCATATTGTCCATCAGGATATGAATGTGATTGCACAGTTACATCAGGTTCAACCTGTACAGGAAGCGTCTGTGTAGAAAAAGATTTTGAAGGAGAGTATTGTTTACAAAGCTGTGATGATATACCACCATGTAGTTCATCATCTCTTTCCAATGATAGATTGAAATGTTGGACTAGTTATGCAGCTTATGAAAAAAACCCATTTATAGGCTACACATACAGCGACTGTGTCTACATCCCCGCCTGTGTTGATGGAGAATGTGTTGCCCGCTGGGAAACCTGCGGTGGTGGCGTTTTGCAAGCAACCTGTGACCGGCTATATCCTGGTCTAGGCTATGTTCCCCATGTTGATAGTTGTGGAGGGGAAGACTGTGGAGCCCCATGTAATCCAACACCAACAGGTGGAGGTGGCGGGAATTGTACACCGGACTGTACAGGAGCAGAAAATGTCTGTTCTGGTATCGAATTCCCAGCAGTCAATGATTGTGGCGTCTGTTATGGCACAAAAACCTGTACTGGCACGCTCACAGCTCGCGCTGTGAGAGTGACAGCAGATGACACAAGCTGTAGCGCTCTTAGCTCATCATCCACTGCTGTAACAAATACGGTTTTCTCCTTTACACCTGCAGTTGTTCCTGCAACAAAAACACAAACAGGCAGCACTGCAGTGAGTTGGACTGGTGTATATACAAACGGAACCACAAGCTACAGAGTCTCTGCCACACCACAATTAAGTCTTACACAAGCAAATGTCTGTGTATCAAGAAATGGTGGAGCATACGTACAAAGCAGTGCAGCAACATTGTCTGATGGTGGTACCCTTGCATTTCTTGTTGGATATCTTCCACAGGCAGGTTGGGTCCAGACTGTTGGAGGAAACGCATATGCGACAAATACACTCCGTTCCTCCATCCCCTCATCTGCAACAAATCCATACTTCTCTCTTGCAGGAGCTATGGGGAGTGTTGGAATGGTCTCGTACGGATCAGCATATGATTTTTCCTTGGTCACTGCAAACCTGGGAGAAACCATGGTATCAACAACAAACTGGTTAGTGAACCATACCAACAGTTCTGTAGATTACTACCAACAGTTTGCATCCCGTATGGATATCCCAGATGCAGCAACTGCAGTAAGTACTCTCACCGGACTTACCAAACCAACCTGTGCTACCTCCCCATGTATCTTCTATGCAGATGGAAACCTCACAACATCAACAACAAACTCGTGGAGTATTGCAGCAAATGAACAGATCATCCTGTTTGTCAATGGAAATGTTACCATCAACAGACCCATTACCATTACCTCAGGAGGATTCTTTGCACTTGTCGCACATGGCAATATTACGGTAAGCTCGAGCGTTGGTACTGCAGTAGGAACTGCAACCCCAACTCTTGAGGGAATCTATATTGCAACCAATGCAGGTCATACAGCAACATTTTCAACTAGTACAAGTCAAGCAGGAACAGAACGACTGGTTGTTCAAGGATCAGTTGTTGCAGATGATTTCCAACTCCTTCGTGATCTTGATGTCACAAACACCACAACTCCAGCAGAACAATTTATCTTTGATCCACAACTGCTCTTCACTATGCCAGATACTATGAAGGAAATCCCCTATGTGTGGCAAGAGGTGGCACCGTAAATAATGTTTATTGAAATGGAACAGGACCGGCAACACCAGTAATCATAATTTTCTGAAGAAGTTCAATTGTTTCCTTGTCTCTCTCTGGATTTACACCATAACGCGTCATCAAGTCAAGTAGACGATTGGAATAGTCGTACGTTTCATCAAGATACCTTCCATATATGGCGGAAAGAGAATTTGCATATTGATCTGCTATATCTGCGAAATGACCATATAATCTCCATATACATGACCCAGTTAGTCCTTGATTGTTATTATCCATTACTAATTGTTCAAAATTTGGATTATTTTCACCAAGATTTATAAATATCTGTTCTGTCAAACTAGAATCTAGAAACACCTGCACAGGAATTAGTGTCTGATTTTCTCCTTCTTTTCCAACAGGAAGAAACATACCGTATACTATACCATCTCCATATCTTGAACATGACAACAATTTATGATATTCACTTGCGTATGGAGAATTTGAATCTATGTCAATAAAATCATAGGCTGCTATACCTGTGGTTGATACAAAATGTGATGATATACGAGGAATATTTAATTCTGGAAACACCTCTCCTTCCGGTCTTTGTTCCATAATGTATTTATTTAATGACGTAACATCTTCCATTGTATGTTCAAATGTGTCACTACGAATAACATTTGTACACTGTTCTGGTGTTGCAGGAATCTCAAGACTCCACGATTGTTCACTTGGAAGAGTCTCTCCTGCAACTACTGTCCACCCTTGCTCTTTTCCATCGACAAACACCGTTTCTCCTAACACTGCAACATCTTCTGATCTCGAAAACCCTGCCGGCATAGAGGCAATCACTTTCGTTCCATCTGCAGTTGTCTCCACAAGCAACTGCCTGAGTGTTCCATCTTCATACTCTGGGTTATTGTCCCGAGCATATCCAAGTGCACATGCATACGTTGCATCAGCTGAATCTTTTGGCAACGGCACCTGCATTAACACTTGTGTTTCTTCATACATTGCAACACCATTTGCGCTTTTTTCTCGATTTAAGGATTCAACACCATCAGGAAGAGAAGGATTATTTAATTGTTCTGGAACAATGGTAATACACATGTTTCCAGATTTTGCACTTGCATTTCCTTCACTTCCCACAATACCAAATCCTGCAGCATTGACAGCTGACTGTACTGCTGACAATGCAACATTCTGCAGTTCTGGTCCGCCTGCACCAAGTGAAACGCCAGGAAGGAATAGTGCACCACCTTCAAGTTGTGGTGGTGGGGTTTCAACAACAATTGGCGTAGGTGCTGGAGCAATTTCTGTTGATATGCCAGGAATCATGTATTCTGTAGGAGTTTTAACTATTTCTCCTTCTGGTGTAGGTGTCCACGGTTGAGTAATCGCAGGTTCTGTAGGACCAACAGTATCTGTTGGATCTATGCCTTTCTGACAACCAGCAAGAAGAAGTTGCCCAAACATAATGAGGGCCATCCCTGCTTCCGCTCCTTTTCTATGTATTTCTGACCACGGTATTATCCCATCGGGTTTACCTTCCCCATATTTAATCTGATTGTCTCCACCTCGTTCTGCCATAAACATAATTGTACCCTATAGTACTATGTAGTTCAATAGGTTCCAATTTTTCAAAAAAAAGACCCATAAGGGTCTTTGTTAACGAATACAATGCCCGGCAATGTCTGTTGCCGTATACGCACTATTGAAATAGAGATACTTCATAGTACTCACCTAGGCAGGGTTATACCTAATAGTACTAGTATAGGAAAAAGGCATGAACCTGGTCAAGGAGAAAAACGCTTGTCTTACAATAAAAACAGTATATAGTAACGATACCGTATATATGTATAATAGAGTCAAATTTGGTATGAAGAAGCATGGCCACACTATTGTTCTTACGCTCTTCTTTCTTGTCAGCGTTGTTCTTACCCTTGTTCTTTCCCAAAACGGTGTTGGAAATGCACCTGACTCCATCCTCTATCTTGGTGTTGCTCACAATATGGCCACCAACCACACCATGACTGTTCCTTTTGGCGTATGGATGAATGAAACCATTACCCACTACCCACCAGGCTATCCTGCGCTCATCGCCACATTCTCCCGTCTTACTGGAACAACAGTATTATTAGCAGCAAGACTCCTCAATGCAATACTCATAAGCACACTGATTGTACTCACAATATGGAGTGTTAGCCGATTAAGACAAAAGAATCAGTTTTTGTCATATATCGGAGGACTCATCCTCCTTACCTCTATTCCCCTGACATCATATGCCATCACTGCATCCTCTGAAGTAGCAATGCTTGCGTTTGGCCTTGTATCCTGTATTACAGCCTACTTGTACCAAAAAACCAAGAAATGTTTGTATCTTGTCCTTTGTGTTGTCTGTCTGTGGCTGACAACACTGACTCGGTATGCGGGAATTGCATATCTTGGAGCAATCAGCATATATTTCTTGTTCTTCACACGCCCTGCACGACAAACAAGATGGATAACACTGGGTGCCATGATTCTTGCCGCTCTTCCCATTACTCTTTGGGTTGTAAAAACAACACATGTCAATGGAAGGCTCATGGACAGAGTGATGCTCTACCATGGAACACCACTTCCAACACTTGCTCGTAATGTTTTTGTTGGCATCGGTGCATGGACGAATCAACAGCACGATCTCTTTTCCTTTGGCGCACTCGTACTCCTTGTCATTATTTTCTGTCTCTTTCTCTACCAAAAACGCACAACAAAAATACAAAAGATACAACATCATGCATTTCTCCTTATGCTTCTCTTTTCCCTTACGTACCTCGCAACCATTGGAATATCCCTTTTCTTTTTTGATGCAGCACTCTTTTCTGATCCCACACGCATGCTTATTCCCCTTCTAGTTCCTAGTATTCTATTTCTAACCGGTGTCGTAGACACAAAAAAAGAATGGGAGAATAGTCTTTTGGTTCGTGCGTGTGTCGTTGGAGCAACCATTGCCTATCTTTTGCTCTTTACTACATGGGCAACAAATACAGTAAAAAACGGTATTGGCTATGCAACGCCTGGTTGGAAAAATGCATCCATATTCCCCATTGTGTCACGCACTCATCCACAATCACTCCTCTATTCCAACAGTCCTCATTTATTGTTTCTGTATACCACAAGATATGCCCATGAACTCCCCATTAAATATTCCATGACGTCAAAAGAACAAAACCAAACCTACAAAGAAGAAATGGATGAGATGATGACACAGATGGCAAGGAACAATGGCTACCTTGTGTATTTTAAAAATGTCTCAGGACAACGGCTTGCATCGCTCGAAGAACTGACAAAAATCCCAGAGTTTTACACCATAACGGAAACACCAGAGGCAATTCTTTTTGGATATAAATAGTATGAATATGACGAGCATGACAACAACAGAAAAAGAGAATAAAGAAATAGCACGGGATTTGCTGCTACTTCTTCAATCTCTTGATACCACCATCTGCCCGTTTCAAACCCAAAGGAATAAACTTCCCATTCGTCCTCTTGCCATACTTGCAAGGTACAACAAGCTCACCATTGCTCTTTCTCACATTACTACATGCACTCACTGTCAAACGCTTATATCTCCAAAAGAATATAAAAAAATACAGAATATAACAAGCCAAAAGCCAACACATCTCTTACTCCTTGCCCAGGAAAAACGTGTGTTTGAAAAAGTCGCAAAAAAATTGCACATACGGTATGTGTATATAAAGGATAAGACCAACCTACAAGAAACATTTGCAACAAGACATCACATAGGAGGCACTGATCTTGATGTCTTAGTTACGCCCTCTGCCATACCAAAACTTATCTCTTGGTACAAACACAATGGATACCGTGTTGTTTCTTACCCAAACAAAGAAATAAACTGCATCAACAAAAAAACCCAAATATCCGTTGATATCCACGAAACCATCGCCTATCCCCATAGCCAAAATCCACTTAAAAAAGATGTCTTGGCAATTGATGAAGTCACTGCTATGTGTCTTTCCTCTAAAACTCCATACCTTTCTGTTGATATGCTCCTTCTTACCGCTATTGTCCGCTTTTGGTCCAATGACCTTGCGCGCGGAGTGCGACACATCATAGACATTCTGGAACTTAGCTATCTTTACGAAAACACCATATCCTGGGAAACCCTTATTCCAACACTGCAGCGCCTCGGGTACTACACGCGCTTTTTGTATCTTATGCTTCTTGGCAAAACCCTCTTTGGAATACCAAGAACCATTCAGTTTTTAACTCACGCCTCTATACCAAAACGTATACGGCTTGCAGCAAGCCTTGCTGATATAAATGACATTCTCTATACCAACGATTTTACGAAGTGGCATACAAAAAAATACCAACCTGATGCAAAAAACTCTTTCAACCACTATCTCTTCCTTACATACCTTACTGACACGCGCTACCCCCTCACACGCCTTGTCCATCCTCGCTGTATAAACCCCATACTAAAACTTCTTACTCGCATCCCTTATGCTCTTGTCTCTTTGTTCATCCCTACGCCCAAGCTTCCATTTCCCTACACACTTAAAAAGACGCATCCACTTCCGCCTTTTTCCTCCATCGGAGCACACACGTATTTCACCATCAATGGAACGAGCATGTCGCCGTTTCTTGTCCAAGGCATGGTGGTTGAAACACATAAACCAACCGTGCTTCATGTTGGAGATATTGTTGTTGTCAACAACACTTCAGCATGTGTTGGACATCGTATTACCAAGATATATAACACGAATCCCAAAACCTACGAAATTAAAGGTGATGCGGAGAAACACCCAGATGGCAGGTTTCTAGAAGACGATATTATTGCTGTGGTCACCCACATCATGCGTAAAGGAATTGCATATCCACTTGAACGTCAGAACATGAAGCGTCTCTCACGCACCATTTCATTCTGTTCAAGACATGGGCTTCTGGCATTCACATCCATTCGATCGTTTCTTAACAAAAAATTTTGGAAGATGATCAAACAGAAGATATAGTCTACTTTCCAAAAAAACCTAAAAATGTTTACCGCTTACGAAGCGTGTCCCCACACCCGCCACCACAGTTTCCCGTAGATTGCACCAAGACGAATACCAAAAGACCGAGTAATTTCAAACAGCTCTGCTGCAATCTTCCACCATAATGGTTTTTTTCTGTATCGTTTGAAAAACCCAGAAAGATTCCCCGTATATATAGGAAATTTCACCTGTTGTATCGCTCCTGTTTCCTTGGCAAACACCTTCGCTGTCGTTGTTGATACTTTGTATTTTTCCTGAATAATACCTAAGGCTCTGCCATACAAAAACACATGATGGAATGTCCGCATAACACTCCTTGCGCTTTGTTTGTAATGCGTCACCCGAACACGCGGATGAAGAAGGATGGGAATACCTACTAGCTGTGCCCTGACACTAAAATCAACTTCCTCACCGATAAACGGAAAGAGTCGTTCGTCAAATACGTAAGGAAATGCTGCTAAGACACTTCGCTTCATAAAACAACATCCTGCATGTGCCTCATTGGTCACATAATACCCAAATGCTTTTTTCATGTTGTGTTTTTGCTGCAATCGTCTGAAATGGAACATCTCAGTAATGATGTTGGAATTAGGAAACACATGCGTCCATGTCTCTTGGAATATCACACGGTCTATGATCTTTTTTTTGTAGGTCTGTTCAATTTCCTTAACCCAGTTTTTTGGTGTTACACAGTCATCATCAAGAAATGCAACAATCGTCCCTCGTGCATGAACAAGTCCCGTGTTTCTTGCATGCGAAGGACCTGGTATTTCCTCGTGATACAGGGAAACAGGAAGACGTTTGGTGTATGACAACACAACCGCGTCTGTCTCTTTGTCGCGTTTGCCGTTCCCAACAACTATCACTTGGTATGGACGATGTGTTTGCAAAGCAAGGGACGCAAGAGTTTTGTCAAGCACTTTTGCCCTCTTGGCAGTTGGGATAATAACGGATACTTTCATTTGTGGCGTCATTGCCAACCTAGTATACCACGGTAGAGTTGGTGCGCTTGACGCTATACACACTCTTCTTTTATACTGACAATAAAGGAGTTGTATGACCACAAAGAAACAGACAAAAAAAGAGGCAGCAAAGAAACCATATCAAGCACCTCGCGTCGCAATAGAAAAATTAACACTTCTTAATACAGAAGCGTCTACATCCTAAAAAAGGATAGGAGAAGTGTTCTTACTCACATTTCCTGTAGTATTCGTTTGGAAAAAACAGCTGCCGTACTGTCAAACGAGAAAGATACTCGGGAGAAAACTGACTTTCATAGAGCTGTAGAAGTTCCATCTTTTTTGCCATCATGTTCTTTGTTACGGAAACGGTATAGTATCCTCCATGACGTTTTCCCTCCTCACTTCCACCAAATGGAGCTACAAAAAATAATGGGATATGCATACTCAATGCAACACGCATGGCACACATAGCAGTTGCCTTATGATCCTCGTGTTCACTTCTCTTTTTATTGTCGTGCGTTATGATGCAGTCAATCCTGTTTTTCCTGCACACAGTTTCCATATCTTTTGTTATATTCTCTTTTTTTCCTCCCAATGCCCCATCTTTGTATCGAAGTAGCAATCTCTCACAAACACCTAAGGCATCCATGACGCTGGCAAACTCACGCTCCCGAATTCGCGCTGTCTCTTGTTTTGTTTTTTTGATTCTGTGGTTTCCTTTTTCCCCATGCGTCAAAACAACAACATGAGGAATATATCTACGCTCAAGCACCCATTGTATGAGTCCTCCGGAACATAAAGTCTCATCATCAGGGTGAGCAAAAACAAACAAGATATGCTTCATGTGACGCTTGTTGTGTGTCAGCCACTGTGTGAGTGTTGTTGTCATTTAGGATATACGCCGTATCATGCCATGAGTAATATACTGCGTAACAAATTTGACCACATCCTGTTTGGCAGTCTTTGGCGTAACAATAAAGGAAGTAACGAGACGCCCAACGAGTGCGTCGATGGTTGTCTTTTTTCCGAGCAAGTGCCATAAAAATGAAGCAGTGTCATTAAGGGTATGAATGGTTAATTCATGGGGATTCAGAAGATAGGTTACCCCACTTAACTCCTTACATACGATATCTTTGTCTTGTATAACTATTGTTTTACCAGTAATGGGTTTCATGGATGTGAGTGTACTAAAATCATATCAAGAAACGCAAGACTCTTGGGGGTAAATCCAAGTGTGTAACAGGGGGTCGTTCGAACAAACGTTTCGCTTAAGGAGGAAATAGCAACAGCAGCATTTGTTTGGAAAGGCAAAAGCCCATCAGTTTGTACCTGATATGGTTTAATGAGATAGTGTTTGAGGTTTTTAACAACCTCAATATACGAAGTTGCTGTTGATACCCTTTTTACAACATGCTTCTTGGTATGGGAAATGAAATAGATACCAGCAATTGGTGCTCCAGGACCGAGATAGATCTGTTTTGACGTCTCATACCACGGGGATGGAAAAGCCAAAACTTTGTTTTTTTGAAACGAGATAACAGCAGTGTCATCACCATAACAGGGGTATTGTGAAAGGAGTGTTCGTATCGTGGTTTTCCCCGCTCCTACGTCTCCCACAAAAATATATGCCTTGCCACTCATAACAACAACTGATGCATGAAGAAGCATGGTATGGGCAAGCGGCAAAAACTGACTCACTGCCCCACGAAGCATATCAAAGAGTACTCCATACTCCTTGTCTCGTGAAGGAAAGGACAAAACAATTTGTTTTTTTGCTGCGTCAATAACCGTATTCCGTTTCCCCCTCACAATATCCACGCTCACACAAACACGAGCAGTCCGTCCTTTTCCTCTTTCCTGGTACAAGGATTGAAAAAACGTGTAGACCGCTGGGTCTTGAATGCGGAGTGCGAAGAAAGCAGTTCCAACCGGTATATACATCGTGTTCATACGCATGGGTTACCCTTTCCATTGTTTGTCATACAGACGTAACACTTCTTTTCCGCCATCATGGACGATTTTCCCCTGCCTGAGATATAAAATCCGGTCACACATCGCCTCAGCAAACTCCAAATTATGGGTAACCGTCACAATGGTTTTGTCTTTCTTGAAAAACTCCTGGAGTTTGGCTTTGGATTTCTTCTGAAACTGCACATCTCCTGCCCGCATATTCTCATCAAGAAGCAAAATATCTGGGTCTGCATGCACTGCAACAGCAAATCCAAGACGAAGCGCCATGCCGCTTGAATACGTAAACATTGGCGCATCAATAAACTGTCCAATAGCAGCAAAATCAATAATGGAGCGTAGTTTTCGTTCAATTTCCCGTCTCTCCATGCCGAGTAACATGCCATTTAAAAATATATTCTGATATCCAGTGAGATCGGGATGAAATCCTGCCTCAAGATCAATGAGTGACACAACCTTCCCATGTGTCCTCACCATTCCAGTTGTTGGTGCGGTAATACCAACAATGATTTTAAGGAGTGTTGTCTTACCAGATCCATTAGCTCCCACAATGCCCACACGCTCCCCTTTATGAATCGTCACTGACACATTATCAAGTGCCACAAACCGTTCCTCTTTTTTCCCATTGGCTGATGCATAGAATTTCTCAACTAACGTCGGTTTTTCGTGATGAATGATATATTCCTTCGTCACGTGTGACAGTTCAATGGCACTTGGTTGTCTTTGTGTCTTCATATCCAGTCATCAAAATTTTTGTTTTCCCGCAAAAACACACCAATACCAAGGAAGAAAACAAGAAGAATAAGAGCGCTGTTTGTAGCCACTAGCATTGGTTCTGGCAGAGGTGTTTGAATAAACCCATGATGCATAAGCCCAACGACAGAAGTCATTGGATTAAGACGCCAGACCCACTGTACACTAATAGGAATCATGCTCATGGCATACACAATAGGTGTTGCGTAAAACCAGATAATGAGGATGGCAGACACAAAAAAATTAATATCCCGAAACCTGACATTTAGCGATGCAGTCAAAAGCGAAACACCAATAGTAAAAAGAAACAACAAAAAAAGCCCGAGGAGGATGTCACCTACACCAGCAAGAGACAACGTTTTAAGAAACAATACTGGGATGGTATAGAGAGTAAGTGCCACCAGAAAATGACACGCATTGGAACAGACAATGGCAAGTGGAATAACAGCCCGAGGAAACGCAGACTTTTTGATGAGTGCCCGTTCAAACACCATGCTTGGCGTTGCCTTGGTCAAGGACAGGGAGAAAAAATTCCATGTTAAAAGCCCAATGAATAAATAGTA
>Ga0172371_10003523_pt1 | contig 24178 bp, 20 predicted proteins | sample Lak12m_FD_114543 | JGI IMG/M metagenome (GOLD analysis project Ga0172371, IMG submission 114543) | Freshwater microbial communities from Kabuno Bay, South-Kivu, Congo - kab_022012_12m | ecosystem: Environmental > Aquatic > Freshwater > Lake | place: Democratic Republic of the Congo: South-Kivu... | reverse complement strand
GGCGCGGCGGGAAGCGGGCTTCCAAGTCGGCGATCGACGTTTTGATGCTCGGAAACATGAGGTCCGCCAAGCGGACGATATCAGGATTGTATCTCATAATTCAATATCCTACCATAAATTTCGGGGGCTCTACCCCCGTGTCATATTATACTTGAAATAATCGCTGCCGTTTGTATATAATGATTAGGCACTGCAGGTGTAGTTCAGTGGTAGAACACTACCTTGCCAAGGTAGTTATGCGGGTTCGATTCCCGTCACCTGCTCCAGATGTCAACCACTTCTCGCGTGAGAAGTTTTTTTATTGTTCGGGCGGTTTTTCGTGGCCGTCATCGGGATCGAAACCGCGCTCCTTCAGCGTCTTTCTCAGCGATTCCTTGATTTCCGCGGGAATCTCGCCGGCTTTGTCGATTTCCCCCAATAGGGCTTTGATCTTCGGACGCATGAATTCGAAATAGCTCGGGGCCATTTTCTCATAAAAAGCGTCGACGACGATGACGTAATGGGGAAACAGGAAACCGCTGGCGAGGACGCCGAGGCCAAGCGCCAAGGCCCCGATGAGAATCGGGTTGACGCGCAACGAGACTAGAAGCCACGCCCCGAAACCGCAACCGGCGAAAAAGGCGAGATAGGACGGCCATTGGTATTTGACCGTATGCCACAGGAAGGAAAACCGGAATTTCGGATAAACAGCGCGATGGGCTTGGTCGAGTTGCTCGAGAGCCATCGGGATGTCGAGCCCGAACAGCATCCCGAGGATTTTGCCGCTGAAATCGGAGGCGAGGCTCATGAAGGTGGCGAGGGCAGTCAAAAGTGAACTGGCCGCCAAAAAGCCGTACAACTCGTTTTCGTGGGTGACCAGGAAATCGTCGAGCACCGTTAGACTCGGCGCCGTATCCATCAATTCGATCAGCTCGTCCAGCGTCACCGCAAGCTCGGGGGCGACGCTTGGCGCCAAGGAAGTGACCAAAAGCGACAAAAGAAACAAAACGGCGAATGAGATGACAAACGCCTTCAGCAACGAACGGTACGGATGCAGCATCCGACGTAAAAACGGGTGCAGACCCGGCACCAGCAATTTATTGAAATCGCGCAGTTGCGGGCCTTGGTTGGTACCGACGCCATGCAAGACGACGATGAAGGCGAAAAGAAACGGGATCAGGATAAACGGCAAAAGCGCGAATAAGACGATCGGCAACAGGGTTCCGATCAAAATGACGAGGGTAATGACGACGATATAGGCGAAAGAAAGCGCAAAAAACGGACCAAGATGGCCCGCGTAATCGCCGAATGCCGCGCCGACGACCGAACGTTTCTTATTCATGCGGCTGCCCTTTGACGAGGCGGTAGATGTCCTTGACGGCGGCGTCGAGCTGATCAGGATCGATCGGTTCGATGTCGCGCTGTTCGATTGCTTTGATCAATTTCTCGAGTTTTTTCAATTTGACGACGAAAGTGGCGTTATCGTCGGTGGCGATCTCGTCGAGCAGGCAGGCGTCATTGACGACGATGAGATTGATGAAAAGGTGGGGGTCGAGACCGGTCACGAGCGCCAGTTTCTCGAGGCGGACGCGGTTGACGGCCAAGGGATTGGAAATGTATTTGCCGGTCCGCGAATAGCGGTGGTAAAACATCCAGTTGCTGTCCTTGTCGCGGCCTTGGAGCGCTCCGTCGTAGTAGCGGTCCTTGATGACGTAGATGTATTTCTCGCCGAACAGCAAATGGTCGATATGCGCTTCGCTGTCCTCGTCCAGTTTGAGATTGACCTTGTTGATGAGATAGAAATCGTTATACAAAGCGATGTGGTAGATCTTCTTGCCATAGGCGGATACCAAGTGCTTTTTGATGTAAGCCGCGCGGAAAAGCGGGAACAGCAGCCATAAAAGCGTCACGAGCACGAATGCCGACAGGACGACCAGGATGACGATTTCGATCGGATCCATCGCTTACGCTATTTCAAGGGCGATTTCCAGCATTTGCCGCAAGCCTTGCTCGCGCTGGGCCGGCGTCGCTTTGTCGGGTTTCAGGAAATGATCGGTCACCGTCAAAAGCGTCAGGGCTTTCTTGCCGAGACGGGCGGCCGTCGTATAAAGGGCGTACGATTCCATCTCGACGCCCAGGCAGCCGAGCGATGCCCATTTCTTCCAACTTTGGGGATCGACGTCGTAGAAGACGTCGCTGCTCAAAATGTTTCCGACATGAAACGGAATATGGCGTTTTTCAATCGCTTCGTAGGCCTTGCGCGTCAGCTCGAAATCGCTGATGGCCGAATAGGTCCCGCCTTTGAGGTCGAATTGGCCGGCCCAATTGCCGTCGGTGCAAGCGCCGCTGCAAACGAGGATGTCGAAGAGATTGATGTCCTGGCGATAGGAGCCGCACGTCCCGATCCTGATGATGCGCTCGACGCCGAAATGCGTGAACAACTCATGGGCATAGATGCCGATGCTCGGTTGTCCCATGCCCGACGCCATGACGGAAACGGGTTTGCCTTTATATGTTCCGGTATAGCCGTAGATGTTGCGGACTTGGGTCACCAAAACGAAATCGGAGAGAAAATTCTCGGCGATGAATTTGGCGCGCAGGGGATCCCCGGGCATGAGCACGGTTTTCGCGAAGGCGCCCGGTTCGGCGTTGATGTGAGGTGTGGCCATATTGTTGCTCCTTATGTTTTTAAATGTCGATTACGCGCGTGCTGGCGAGACGGTCGCTGAAGGCTTGGCGCCCGGTCCGGGCAATGAGGATGCCTTCGACGAAGATCGACAGCCCGAGGCTCATTAAGCCGCCGAGCATCCGTCCGATCACTTCCCGGAGAAAGAGCGTCTGGAAATCGACCGGGCGTCCGTCTTCCTTGATGATGGCGATGCGTGTCAGAAAGCGGCCGACCGTCTGTTTCTTCCAAACGAGCGGCAAGACCAGATAATAGCTGATGGCGACGATGGTGACGATGGCGCCGGTCACCGCGGCGATGTAGAACAGATTGACGATGTTCCCGAAGGTGCGGGCGTTGAGCGTCGCCCATAAAGCCAAGACGCTCGGATAGCCGACCAAAAAACTGACCCCGCCGGTGACGGCCAGGTCAATGATGAACGACAGGTAGCGGTGGATTGGGCGCGCGTTCATTTATGGGCCTCGCCCATATATTACCATATTCGGCCGCGCGTGTTGCTACCTCGTTCCTCTCCCGCTGTCGGCGATTAGTTTCCGCAGCCACGTCCGTCTTTCGGAAAACGGACGGAGCGAGGTCATCTTCCAGATCCAATTGGGTGCGCCGATCGTTCCCGGCGTGTTCATGCGCGCCCGATCGTCCAACCCGAGGACGTCTTGCATCGGGATCACGGCGATGTCGGGGGCGCTAGCCATGGTCAAAGCGACAAAACCGGCGGCGACGCGGCGGGTTCGATAGCCGCCGCTCGCCAAATAACGGCGGACTTTTTTCCGGTCTTTGTCTTTCAGCCCAAGGTACCAGCCGCGCGTCGTCTGATTGTCGTGCGTGCCCGGATAGACGGCCATGTTGGTTTCAACATATGGTTTGAAGACCGGATTCTTGGCGAAATCGAAACTGAATTGGACGATTTTCATGCCAGGAAGCCGGTAATGGTCGCGCAGCGTCAATACCTGAGGGCGCAGATCGCCGAGATCCTCGGCCAGGATTTTAAGCGATGGGAACGCCGCGAACATCGCGTCGAAGAAGGCATAGCCGGGCGCTTCGATCCAGGCGCCCTCGACGGCGGTCGGGCAGCTGGCCGGAATCTTCCAATAGGTGTCAAACGCCCGGAAGTGGTCGACGCGGATATAATCGAACATCTGGGCGTTGTAGCCGAGACGATCAAGCCAAAAGGCGAATCCGTCTTTTTCCATGACGTTCCAGTCGTACAAGGGATTGCCCCATCGTTGGCCGGTCACCGAGAAATAATCGGGCGGAACCCCGGCGATGTGCGTCGGGTACCCGTCTTCATCAAGCAGGAACTGCTCTTGGTGCGACCAGACGTCTTCGGAATCGATGCCGACGTAAATCGGGATGTCGCCGACGATGGCGATGCCGCGACGGTTGGCGTAGCGCTTCAACGCTTGCCATTGGCGGTACAGCGTGAATTGGATGAACATCTCATAGGCGATGTCGGCGGCATAAGCCGACAAATCGGCTTTTTTATCTTTGATCCAATCGCGGTGGCCGCGCGGCCATTCGAGCCAAAGACGCATCCCGTTTTTCTTTTTGAGCGTCACGAAAACGGCGTAATTATAGACCCACGGATTGGCTCGGACGAACTGCTGGTACGCCCGCTTCGGCGCGAAACGCGAAAAGGCGAGACGCAGATACTGCTCCTTATAGGCGCGGACGGCGTCGTAATCGACTTGGCGCCTCCGCATGTTATAACGCGGGGCGCGTTTCAGCAAACCTTGCTTCACGAGCAACTCGAGGCTGACGTAAAGTTCGTCCATCGCTTTCGACGAGTACGGTTGGTAGGGCGAATTCCCGTATCCGAGTGGGTTCAGGGGCAGCACTTGCCACAGACTGCTGCCCGTGCGGCGCAGTTGACGCACGAAGGCGTAGGCCTCTGGCCCGAAATCGCCGATGCCATGGCGGCTTGGCAACGAGGAGACGGCTAACAGAATTCCGGCTTGACGCATATATGGTTTCTCCTTATTCAGGCAATAACAGGACGGTCGAGTAAGGCGGGATAACGATTGTCGTTATGCCGGCTTCATAAGTCCGGATCGCGGGTTCGTCGCTCGTGCGCAAGTCGGCGGCGAGGGCATATGCACCCGTCAGCGTCTCGGTGACCGCTTCCGCGCCGAAATTGGTGAAATTGACCATTGCGCCGGCGTCACTCAGGTATTTGAGTCCGAACACGCGCGTGTCCGTCCCGACGGTTTCGAGCGTCGCCCGTTCGATATATTCGTTGTATTTGTTGCGGTAGCCGATGGCGCGGCGGTAGAAATTCAGTAGCGAGGCCGGATTTTGCCGTTGGTCGTCGGCGCCGAGTTTCACTTGGAATTTCATGTCGTAATTGGCCCCGGCCGGTGGATTGGTCGCTCCCGTGGCATCGGTCTCCGACCAGACCATCGGCAATCGTTTGTTCTCGTCGATGCCGGAACCGCGCATCTCGATTTCCTCGCCGTAGTAAATGAACGGCCGGCCTGGCAAGAGAAGATATGTCGCTCCCATGAGACGGCGGTTGTAATCGGTGGCGTCGGGGAAAAGGAGCCCGGCCGAACGGCCTTGATCGTGGTTAGAAAGAAACGTGGCGTCAAGGGCGTCGGGATTTCTGGTTTTGATGTCTTGATGATAGGCGGCGACGGCCGACGCCAGCACTTGTCCGAACCCTTGGCGGATATGGGTATAAAGGCGGTTGCCGGTCACCGACAACGGGAAATTGAAGAAACTGTCGATGTGCGAGCTATAGTAAGGAACCAATTGCCCCATGATCGTCGCCCACGGCCCTTCGGCGACGATGTAAGCCGCGGGATCAAGCGCTTTGACCATCGTGTTCAGCCACGCGAGGAAAGCGATGTTCTGGCTGTCGCGATCGGTGTAATACGATGTCACGGCGTCGAGGCGGAACCCTTTGACGCCTTTGGCGAGCCAGAACGAGACGATGTTTTCGATCTCCGCGCGGAGATACGGATTGTCGAGATTGAGGTCGGGCATCCCCGACCAGAAGCGGGCCTCGTAGAAAAAGCCATTGATCATGCTGTAGCCGGCTTTGACCTCGCGCGTGAAATTGTAGTAGTGGCAGACGCTGGCCGGATCGGCGCAATCGTCATTACCGTAAAGTTCCACGGCTTCGGTGAACCATGGATGGTAATTGCTCGTGTGATTGATGACGAGATCGATGATCGTGTCAATGTGATGGTTGGCGGCCGTGGTCACGAACGTTTCGAAATCGTCCATCGTCCCGTACTGGGGGGCGACGGCGTAATAGTCGGTGACGTCATATTTGTGATACGTCGGCGAAGGATGGATCGGCATGAACCAGACCCCGCCGACGCCCAGATCGGCCAAATAATCGATTTTCGCGGTAGCGCCGCCGAAATCGCCCATGCCGTCGCCGTCCGAATCGTAAAACGAACCGACGAAGATTTCGTAAAAGACGCTGCTGGTGGTGTTGGTCACGCCTTCGAGATCATCGATCGAAACCGAACTCGTGCCGCTGTCGAGGCTGGTAAGGGACGACTGGCAACTGGAAAAGGGGATGACGAACAGGGCAATCCCCATAAGCGACAGATACCGTTTCATTAACCCTTGACGGAACCGCCGGTGACGCCGCTGACGTAATATTTCTGCATGAAGATGAATAATAGCGTGATCGGGATGGCGACGATGACGGCGCCGGCGCAGAAGCGCGTGAAATAAGTCGAGATGTTTTCTCTCGTAATCATCCAATAAAGACCGCGGGCGACCGTGTAGCTGTCGAGTCTGTCGCCCAACATCAGCCGTGCGAAGATGAAATCGCCCCACGGGCCGATAAACGAGGTCAAGGTCGTGTAGATGACGATCGGTTTCGACAGCGGCAGCGTGATGTGCCAGAAAATCTGGGCTTTGCTGGCGCCATCGATCATGGCCGCCTCGTCGATCGACTTCGGGATCGTGTCGAAGAAACCTTTGGAGATGTAGTAGCCCATGGCGGCTCCGCCGCTATAGACGAGGACGAGACCCCAAATCGAACCGGTCAGGTTGATGAGTTTCAGGATGTGGTAAATGGCAATCATCGTCATGAAGCCCGGGAACATCCCGAGGATGAGGATGATCTTCATCATCGGCCTACGGGCTTTGAAATCAAGGCGCGAGAAGGCATAGCTCGTCAAAAGCACGATGATGGTCGAGGCGACGCAGGTGATGGCGGCGATGATGAAGGTATTCAAAAACCACAGCGGGAACTTGACTTGGTCGGCCGGGTTGTAGGTGAAAAGGCGCACGTAATTATCGAAGGTGTAATCACGCGGGAAGAAATAGACGGAAACGGACCCCGTTTCCAGGCGCAGCGACTGAAGTACCAGCCAGAAGATGGGCACGAGCCAAATCAGGCTCATGACCGTCAGCACGACGTAAATGACGATGTTGCTGACGATTTCCGACCATTTGCGGCTTTTGATCATTGGAACTGGTCCTCCTTCTGCATGGCGCCGGTTTTCGAGAACATGACCAAGGAGACGAAGCTGCTGATCATGAAGATGAGGATGCCGAGGGTCGAGGCGATCTTATAGTCGGACTGGTCGACCGTCAGCTTGAAAAGCCAAGTGACGAGCAAGTCGGTCTCGCCGGCCTGGAACAGGTTCAGCGACGACGGCCCCCCGCCGGTCAGGAAATAGATGACGTTGAAGTTGTTGATGTTGCCAATGAAGGCCGTGACCAGGTATGGTCCCGTCACGAATAGCATGTAGGGCAAGGTGATCTTGAAGAACTTGGTGGCCGCGCCGGCGCCGTCGATCGTCGCCGATTCGTAGAGGTCGGCCGGGATGTTCATCAAGATGCCGGAGGTGATCAGCATCGTGTAGGGAACGCCGACCCAAAGATTGACCACGATTACCGTGATCCTTGCGGTGATGCCGGTCTTGAAGAAGCCGAACGTCGGTCCGACCCAGCCCCAATCCATCAACAGTTTGACGATCGGGCCGTTATCGTCGAGGATGCGGGCGACGACCAGCAAGCTGATGAACTGCGGGACGGCGATGGTGATCACGAAGATCGTGCGCCACATCTTCTTGAGGGCGATGCCCTTCTTGTTGATCATGAGGGCGAGAATCATTCCGAAGATATAGTTGAGGAAAGTAGCGAAAACGGCCCACACGAGCGACCACTGCAGGATTTTCCACAAGGTGGCCGGCAGATTGCTGTAGTAGGCGTTGGTGCCGTTGAACATGTTCACGAAGTTATCGAACGCCACCCAAGTGAAAAGCTGACCGGGCGGTTGATGCGTGCGATCGAAATTCGTGAAGGCAATCAAAATCATGAAAATGAGCGGCAGGATCGTGAAGGCGAACGCCGTCATCGTCGGCAATGTCAGAATGGTGATATGAAACCGATTGTCGAACAGTTCGCGCACGTCCTTCTTGAATGAGTTCGGGCCATAACGGTCATAGATTTTCAGGGTTTCGGCTTTTTGATCATTCGACAAACGCGTCGATGCGAGGGCGGCGGTCCGGTCGCGGCATTCCTTAATCTTGAGCTGATTCTCGTAGGCCGAGTCGATGTTTTTGAAGTAAACGATCAGGAAGGCGATGATCAGCATGATCACGGCGACCCCGAACAGGAGGATCAGCATCGAGTTGTCGCCAAGGGCGGCCGGGACGTAATCGTTGATGTCCGGATCCCAATAAGCCGGATGCGACTGGACGGTGCCCAGGGTTCCGATTTGGATCAGATAGTTCCAGCCGAAGAAAATCATCATCAGGACGAAACCGGCTTCCAAGGCCAGGTAGGCGACGCCTTTGACGATCTGGCGGTTGAAGATATGCCCGGTTCCGAGGAACAGGAACGACAGCCGCGTCTTCCAATTGCCGCGGATGAAAATGCGGGTGTATTTGCGAAGGCCGGACCACAGTTTCTTACCGACAAACAAGGCGCCTTTGTAGAGTCCGATGAATATGTTCAGGAAAGCTTTGATGATCGTCCAGAGGAAGTCGGCGACGTAGCGGAGAATGGCGTAGAGGAAACCGAATACGGCGACGGTCGCCCAAACGTCGAACGGAAGGCGGTTGAAAGCCGGGGTTTCGACATGAGCTTCTTCCCTTTCCTTCAAAAGACGCCGGTAGAATTCGTGATGGGCGATGTCGATTTTCGGTTTGACCCAGATAAGCAGGATTCCGAGGGTAAGAACCGATAGGAGGATCCAGCCGATGTAGCTGACATCGATGAGGAAAAGCTTCCATTTGCGGCCTTTCATCAGGTCTTGGCTCTTCTTGAGGGCCAGGGTCGGATCGATCGCCGGGTTTTCTTCAAGCAGGAAGAAAGCCATGGCGTAGCTATAATGCTTGATGATGCCGGGAACGATTAGCAGTAATGACCATAACGCCACCACCACTTGTTTCAGTACGTAGGTGACGAGGGCATTGACGAAATGGCGAAAGCCGAGAAAAAGCATTTTGCGGTTGGCGGTGCCGCGCCGGTTGGCGACGATATATGTCGTCAAGCCAAGCAACATGGGACCGCCGATGATGATTCCGCCAATGACGGTGACCGAGCCCAGCAAGCCGTAGAGGAGCAGATAGACGAGGTAGACGATTACCGTCTCCTTCTTGTTCTTTTGGAATTCCTCGTGGGCGAGCCGGCGATATTCGCGCGCATCCTTCAATTCACAACTCATAAGCGAGACTCCTTACACTTATTTTTTTCATACGATGATTGTGACGAACGGGACGTAAAATGTTTTTTATCGGTTTTTGATGGCAAATGGCTTTCAATTCAAACATACCGGGCAATTGCTTGCCCGGTATGTCGAGTTGTCGCAGAATCTAGTCGTTAGGCCGTGGCCGTGATTTGAGCGACCGCGGCATCTAGCATGGCTTGCAGAGTCGCGAATTCGCCTAAGTCATTGGCGATTACGGCAGTGCTGAAGGCACCCATCGGTGTCCAGAAGGTTCCGCCAACGGCGGTCGACTGCAGGACTCCGAACGGGGCTTGGGCGGCTAAGCCGGCCAAGGCAATGTTGGAAGCCAATTCCGGCGAGGCGCCGGCGACTACGTTCGAAGGTCCAAGCCCGCGGACAAGCGCCCGATCGAGTTGGTTCTCTTCGTTGGTGATGAATTCGGCGAAGGCGTGGGCAACCGCCGGATTCGATGTGTAGGCGTTAACGCCGACGAGTTTGGCGCCGACGAAGGAGCCGAGTTGCTGCTGCTCGTCATTGCCGTTGGTGAAGGTCGGAAGCTTGGTGGCCGCATAGTTGTCGCCTAAGACGGCGCTGATGTTATTGGCTTCCCAAGTACCGGTGACGGTCGCGAAGATCGTGCCATCGGCGAAGAGCTGGGCATGGTTGCCACCCGAAAGGATGACGCCGCTGCCGTAAGCATCCCACATGCCTTCGGCCGAAGACAATCCGGCGGCATTGTTCCAGTCGCAGGTCTGTTCCGTGCCATCGTAGGTGATGCTTCCTTCATTGAGGAACCACATGGCGGAGCCCCAGCCACCCATCGGGTCCATCATGAACTTCTTGGACAAGGTGTTGGCTTTGGCAATCATCGCGTCGACGGTCAAAACGTCGGTCGCGGTCAGAAGCGATGAATCATAGTACAGGAAATAGCCGTTGTCGGCCGTTTCGGGATAGGCATAAAGTCTGCCGTTTCGCTTGGCGGCGCTGACAGCCCAGGCGACATCGCGGGCTTCGACGGTGGGACGGAATTGCTGGACTTCGGCTAAAGCACCGGCGTTGATCAGATCGACCAATTGGTCATCCGGGAACGCGAAGACATCGGCACCGGCCGGGACGTCGAGGAGAAGTGTGGCTTTGAGGTCGGGTTCTTCGACGACGCCGAAATCAAAGGTGATGTCCCATTCGGGGTGCAAATCCTGGAACGCTTCGCCCATTTCGGCGAGCAACGTCTGCTCCATCTGAGGCTGCCACACCTTCAGGGTGACTGCCGTCGGACCGGAACTCGTAGTGACCGAAGTCGATTGCGAAGTCGTAGATGCCGAGCTCGAGCCTGGTGTCGATGTGCATCCCGCGAGCGCGCCAATCATGACACCGGCCACAGCTAACATCGAGAATTTCTTAAACATGAATTTCGTAACTCCTTTCTGTTCGTTGGTGGTTTGCGGACCATCGTTGAAGAAGGTCCGGCATCCTACCTTTTACGAATCCTTGTTTTATAACAATATTATACCTGTTAATTTTTTAAGTAAATATCCAATTGGTGTTCAGATTTGTCGATTAAAACGGGATAATCGGGATTTTAACAAAAAAAGCCACGGATCGTGGCTCTTTTTCGTCGGAATGCGACGGTTTCAAATGATGACTTTCGTCGTTTCCCGGTCAAATACATGGGCTTTGTCGAGTTCGAAGTAGATTTTGACGCGATCGCCGATGTAATGCGGCTTAATCGCTTGGACTTTGCTGATGATATTGTTTTTGGCCAAATCCGAATGCAGGATGTATTCATGGCCGAGGAGCTCGGCGACTTTGATTTCGACGTCAAAGCCGGTTTCCGGGAATTTGGCGATCAGATCGGGGTCGTCGGCGCGGACGTCCTCGGGACGGATGCCGAACACGACTTCTTTGCCTTCGTATGCTTTCAAAGCGTCGCGCAAGTGCTGCGGGAGCGTGAAGGAAGTCGTTTCGTCGAGATGGATTTTGCCTTTCTTATAAGAGGCGTCGATGAGATTCATGGCCGGCGAGCCGATGAACGAGGCGACGAAGAGATTGGCCGGATTGTGGTAGATGTCGATTGGGGCTCCGATTTGCTGGATGTATCCGCCTTTCATGACGACGATGCGCGTGGCCATCGTCATGGCTTCGGTCTGGTCGTGGGTGACGTAGATCGTCGTCGCGTTGAGCCGTTCGTGAAGCCGGATGATCTCCGCCCGCATCTGGACGCGCAGCTTGGCGTCGAGATTCGAGAGCGGCTCGTCCATCAGGAACACTTTGGCGTGGCGGACGATGGCCCGTCCCAACGCCACGCGTTGCCGCTGGCCGCCCGAGAGGGCTTTCGGCTTCCGGTCGAGGAATTGTTCGATTTCGAGAATGCGCGCCGCTTCATGGACGCGCTCGTCGATTTCCTGTTTCGGCATGCGGCGGATTTTGAGACCAAAAGCCATGTTGTCATAGACCGACATATGCGGATAAAGGGCATAGCTTTGGAAGACCATGGCGATGTCGCGGTCTTTGGGCGTGACGTCGTTCATCAGTTTATCGTCGATGTATAGTTCGCCCGAGGAAATGTCCTCGAGGCCGGCGATCATCCGGAGCGTCGTTGATTTGCCGCAGCCGGACGGGCCGACGAAGACGACGAATTCCCGGTTTTTGATTTCCAGATTGAAATCGAACACCGCCTGAACGTTGTTGTCATAGATTTTGTTGATGTTGACTAATTTTACGTTTGCCATTTTTTTTACCTCGTTACGTTCATCATATCACGATGTCTTAAAAAAGATTTGTTCAACGTGCACAATTTAATCCAAAATGATTTTGTGCGCCAGCCTGAAATAAAACGCGTGGTGGTAATCGCGGATGTCGAGACCGGTGTATTCGATGAATTTTTGGAGTCGGTAGTTGAAGGTGTTTCGATGAATGTAGAGTTTTACCGAGGCGCGCGAGGCGTTCAGCCCGGCGTCGACGAATGCCAAAGCCGTCAGCATCAATTCGCGGGGCACGGACTTGAATTGTTGGCGGACGAGCTTTTTCATAATCTCGTCGCCGGCAAGCATGCGATCGAGGACAATGTCGCCCAGGTGCAGGCACGCCTGGCGGCGGTTGCCGTGGGCGTAATCGAGGGAAGTCCAGGTCAAAACGTCGATTTGGTGGGCGACCACGAAGGTGAGCACGAGCCCGAGATCGCTGTTGAAAAGGGGGACCAAGACGTTCAGCGTGTCGAACAACGCGGCGTCGCTGACGATGTAGCCCTTGTGGCGGTCGACCATCGAAATCCGAAACGGATGTTGGTAGTTTTCGGCGATAAGCGCCTGAAAAGCCGTAAAAGGCAGCGGCGTCTCGCTCTTGAACGCGAAATATTTATCCATCGAAGCGTGTCTCCGGATCAAGTTCGAGCAAATACGATTCAAACGGCCGCAATTGCAGCATCAGGCCGCGCTTTTCCATCGTCGCGTAGTTGTGGAGCAAGATGGCGCGGATGCGATACGGCATGCGGAAACCGACTTCGTAGGAACGGAAATTGCTGATGACCATCAGCGGCTTCTTGCCTTGGTGGACGTAAGCGAAGATATCGGGATGCTCGGGATCGACAAGATTGAATTTCCCGTCCAGGACGGCATCGAGGATGTCCGGCTGCCGCCGCAAGGCAAGGGCTGCTCGGTAAAACGAAAGGATGGAGTTGGGATCTTCCTCTTGCGCTTTCACGTTGACGGAAACATAGTTTCCATTGACTTTTTGGATTGGGATTCCCTTCGTGAATCCCCCATGCGGTTCGTCGTTCCATTGCATCGGTGTCCGGGCGTTGACGCGCGAGGTCCGCCTGAGGAAACGGAGGATCTGCTCTTCGTTGAGGCGGTTGCTGGCTTTGCGGGCGTAATTGACGGCCGACACGTCCTTGAAATCGACGATGCGGTTGTAATCGACGTTGGACATCCCGATTTCCTCTCCGTTATAGAGGAATGGCGTGCCGTACATGAACAAAAGCGTCGTCGCCAGCATCTTCGCCGATTCGCTGCGGTAGCGGACGCTGCCGTATTGGGAAACGACGCGCGGATGGTCGTGGTTACCCCAATAGAGCGGCAGCCACGCTTTTCCATAACAGGCGTCGTACCATTTTTTGAACAGCGTCTTAAGATTCTTGACGTCGGTGACGATTTGATAATCGAGTTTCTCGTCGCTGCCATAGGCGCCGTTTTCCCAACAGGTGTCGAAATTGAACACCATGTTCAAAGCGCCGTCGCGGTAGTTGCTGTATTTGAGAGCTTCGGAAGTCGAGGCGCCGCCGCCGACCTCGCCGATTGTCATGATGCGCGGATAGCGGATTAGCACTTCGTCCTTGAATTCCTTGAGATAATCGAACAGGCGTGGTATCGAGGAGAATTTCGAGTAATCGAGCGTGAAGCCTTCGGGATTCGTTTTTTGCGGCGAATCCTTGAACGAGAGGTCTTTGGCTAGATGGGCGATGGCGTCGAGGCGGAACCCGTCGACGCCCAGATCGAGCCAAAATTTGGCGACCGCGTGCATCTCGCGCCGGAGCTGATCGTTTTCCCAGTTGAGTTCCGGCATCTTCTTGGAGAAGATTTTCATGTAGTACTGCTTGGCCGTCTCGTCGTAAGCCCAGGCCGATTCCGAAAAGAAACTGCCCCAATTGTTCGGAGGCGTCATCGCCCCGTATTCGTCGTACTTGGGGTCTTTCCAAATATAGTATTGGCGCTGTTTCGCGTACCGGTTCTTGCGGGCTTCGATGAACCATTGGTGCTCGTCGCTCGTATGGTTCAAAACGAAATCGATGATGACTTTGATGCCGTTCTCATGGGCGACGCGCAGCAGTTCCTTGAAATCGGCGTTGGTGCCGAACATCGGGTCGACCGTCATGTAATCGGCGACGTCATAGCCGCAGTCGTCCATCGGCGAGGTGAAAAACGGGCACAGCCACAATAACGTGACGCCAAGTTGTTTCAGATATTCCATTTTGGCGATGATGCCCAGCAAATCGCCGATGCCGTCGCCGTTCGTATCATAGAATGTGCGTGGGAAGATCTCGTATCCGACCGCTTCCTGCCACCAATAGCGTTTCATGTTTGCCTCCTAGTCGAAGATGACGGTTCCGTTTTGGGCTGCTTTAATCATTTCAATGACTTCCGCGGCGGTGACCTTGGGCGACAGGCGCGGCAAGGCATCGACGGCGAAAAACGCCGCTTCCGTCGTTTCGTGTTCGTGGGGACCGAGGGCGCCAGACAGCCTGCCAGCGAAAACGATCATGTATTCGGGAATCGCCAACGGACCTTTGACCGGCGTCCGGTTTTTGACGCCGACGAGCCGGTCGATCATCACGTCGGCCCCGGCTTCCTGGCGGCATTCCTTGATGGCTGCCTCGCTTGGGCTTTCGTAAAGGTCGCACCAGCCGCCCGGGAGCGAATAACCGCCGTCTTTGGCTTCCCTGACGAGCAGTACGCGGCCGTCTTCGTCGAACACGACCGTGCGGACGCTGACGTTCGGGGTCGGATACACGTCGCGGGCGAACATGCTCGGGCGCTCAAACGATATGTCCAGGAACCGTTCGAGCATCCGCGCGCTCATCTCGTTGATTTCTTTGTAGTTGGCGATGGCGTACGGATCGGTGGAGTAGACCATCCCGATGTGGGCGATGCCCTGGATTTTCACGAGGAATTCATAAAAGGCCGTTTTGTTCATACGGTGATTATAACATCGCATTTGTGCAAACTGAACATAAGCCGCGCTTTTTGGAAATGCGGGTATTATTTATATTATTGCGACGAAGGGAATGTATAATAATTTATGCCGATGCCATATTCGATACGGGAGGTATGATCATGCACATATTGGCAATTCTGCAAAATCCGACGATCGGGATCTTCTTTTGGGCCGGCGTCTTTCTATTGGCCCTGATCATCGAGCTCGTCGACCCGCAGCTCGTCAGCATCTGGTTCTGCGGCGGTTCCCTCGTGGCGTTCGTCTTGGCGCTCCTGAACGTCCACTTGCTGATTCAGGCTGGGGTCTTCATCGTCGTCAGCGCCGTCTTGCTCATTTTGAGCTTCAAGTTCTTCCGCAAGTCGATTCTCAACCGCCCGACGATTCCCACCAACGCCGACTCCATGGTCGGCCAGGAAATCCTTCTTTTGACCGAAGTCACCAAGACCGCCGGCGGCGCCGGGCTTTTCAAAGACGTCCAATGGAAAGTCCTCGTCGACGAAGACATCGTTTTGGCCAAAGACGAAATCGCGATCATCAAGGGCATCAAGGGCAATCACCTCATCGTCACTAAGAAAGAAATAAAACAAGGAGAATGAAAATATGAAATTAGGTCTTATTCTGACAACCCCGGGCGCTATCGTCGGCTGGGTCATCCTCGGCGTCATCGCCTTCGTCTTGCTAATCATCGTCATCCGCGCCATCGTCATCGTCAACCAGGCGCACGCCGTCATCGTGCAGCGTTTGGGCAAGTACCACCGCACGCTCGACGCCGGCATCCATTTCGTTGTCCCGATCATCGACCGCGCCAGCGCGACAATCACTCTCAAGGAACGGGTGTACGACTTCCCGCCGCAGCCGGTCATTACCAAGGATAACGTGACGATGCAGATTGACACCGTCGTCTATTTCCAAGTGACCGACCCGAAACTTTACACCTACGGGGTCGAACGCCCGCTCAACGCGATGGAAAACCTGACGGCGACGACGTTGCGTAACCTCATCGGCGATCTTGAACTCGACCAGACGCTCACTTCGCGCGACACCATCAACCACCAGATGTGGAAAGTTCTGGATACGGCTACCGACGCCTGGGGCATCAAAGTCAACCGCGTCGAGCTGAAAAACATCATCCCGCCGCGCGACATCCAGGAAGCGATGGAAAAGCAGATGCGCGCCGAACGCCAGAAACGCGAGGCCATCCTCGAGGCCGAAGGCAAGAAGCAAGCCGCCATTTTGACGGCCCAAGGCGAGAAAGAAGCCGCCGTCCTCCGGGCCGAAGCCGTCAAGATCAAGAAAATCACCGAAGCCGAGGGCGAAGCCGAAGCCTTGATCAAGGTATACGAAGCCCAAGCACGCGGCGTCTATCTCATCAACGAAGCGAAACCGTCGACGCCCTACATCACCCTCAAGGGGTTCGAGGCGCTCGAGCGGGTCGCCAACGGCACCGCCACCAAAATCATCATCCCGAGCGAGATCCAAAACGTCACCGGTTTGTTGGCTTCGCTTAAGGAAGTCGTCGTCGACGATAAAAAGCCTGCTAAGTAAAAAACCAAACGTTCCAACCAAAAAGGCCGGTTTTGCCGGCCTTTTTCATTTGCTTATTCGACGGTGACCGCCTTGGCGAGGTTGCGCGGCTTGTCGATGTTGCAGCCGCGTTTGAGGGCGACGTAATAGGCCAAATATTGGGCGACCATAACTTTCGGTAAGGGCGACAGATAAACGGGGACGTCAGGCACGACGATGGCATCCTTGCCTTTGGCCAACGCTTTGCTGCTGCAGACGACGACGACGGCGCCGCGCGCCAGCACTTCCTGGAGATTCGAGCGGATCGGCAGCGCCGTCAAAGGGTCGCTGACGAAGATGACGACCGGCGTCCCTTCTTCGATCAAGGCGATCGGTCCGTGCTTCAGTTCGCCGCCCGGAAGCCCCTCGGAATGGATATAGGTGATTTCCTTAAGTTTGAGCGAGGCCTCGAGAGCGACGTCGTAATCGTAGCCGCGACCAAGGAAAAACGCATCTTTTTTGGAAGCGATATCCGCGGCGACGGCCTCGATTTTCGGTTTCAGGGCGACGACTTGCTTTAGCGCATCGATCGTCAAATGAAGGTCGGGGACGACGTTCCTGTCGTTACCCAAGGCTCCCGCCAAGAGCGCCAAAAGCGCGATTTGGGCGACGTAGGCTTTTGTCGAGGCGACGGCGATTTCGACGCCGGCGAACAAAAGCAGCGTGAAATCGGCCTCGCGGTCGAGCGTCGAGCCTTTGGTGTTCGTGATCGTCACTAGCGGGAGTTTCGCCCGTTTGACGTTTTTGACGCAGTGGATCAGATCGGCCGTTTCCCCGCTTTGGGACACGACGATGCAAAGGGGATTGTTGCCGGTGACCGTCGGGTAATACGCCCATTCGCTGGCGACGTACACGTCGCTGACTTTGCCGATGTGCTCCATGTAGCGTTTGCCGATGAGGCAAGCGTGGTAAGAGGTGCCGCACGCCAGAAAGATAATGTGGTCGCTGGCGCGTATGGCGGCCAGGAGTTTCGGGTTGAACAGGTAATTCGTGCCATCGTGGTAATTGTCGATCAGATGGCGGATGACCTTATCGGCTTCCTCGATTTCCTTGAGCATGTAATGGGGATCGCCGTCGAGCGTGATGTCTTCGAGCTTGAGGTCGGTCGGATGGTAACTGCTCGGCGTCGGTTTCGTCCCGGGAAGGTCGTAAACGATGACTTCGTCTTTGGAGATGAAACCATACTGATGATTGCACAGGGCATAGAATTCGGAGACGCGGTCAAGCATCGGCAGATAGTCCGAGGCAAGATAATTGCTCCCTGCGCGATGACCGATCAGAAGCGGCGAATAGTTTTTGGCGAAATAAAGGCGCGTGTCGTCGCCTTGGTGCATGATGACCAGGGCGTAACTGCCCTCGAGCATCCGCATCGTCATTTTCAATGCCTTGAGGACGTCCTTGGTCTGCGTGTATTGGTAATCGAGCAGGTTGGCGATGACTTCGGTATCCGTCTCGGTGTTGAAGCCGTACCCTTGATCGGTGAGGAATTGGTGCAAGGACCGGAAGTTCTCGATGACGCCGTTATGGACGAGCGTGAAATGCTTATGGTAGCTGATGTGGGGATGGGCGTTCCGTTCGGTCGGCGCCCCATGAGTCGCCCAGCGTGTGTGGCCGATTCCTACGCCGGCTTCAATGTGGGCCGGGACCATCGTCTCGAGCAGGTGGACGCGACCGGGGATCCGGTATATGAGCGGCTCTTCCTCATGGGAAAAAGCCAATCCGGCCGAGTCATAGCCGCGGTATTCCAGCGTTTTGAGACCATCGATGAGAAAACTGCGTAGTTTGGGGCAACCGACGGCACCGACGATTCCGCACATAACGATACTCCTTAGTTAACAAACGCTTCGGCGATGTAATTATATATCTCGTCGACCAAACGGTGGCATGTTTCAATCGATTCGGCCTCGACCATGATTCGGATCAAGGGTTCGGTCCCGCTTGGTCGGACCAACAGCCGGCCGTTGCCGTTGAGCTCTTTTTCGACCTTCTTAATCAAAAGCGCCAACCCGGGATACTCCATGACTTCCTTCTTGTTGGTGACGATGATGTTCTTGAGAACTTGGGGATAAATCTTCAGATCGGCCAACAGCTCGGACAGTTTCTTATGGTTGCCGGCCACGATGTTGAGCATCTTGACCATCGATAGCAAGCCATCGCCGGTGTTCATGTCATCGTAAAAGATAAGATGGCCCGATTGTTCGCCCCCAAGCACGAGCTTTTCCTTTTTGAGGGCGGCTTGGACGTATTTGTCGCCCACGGGCACTTCCAGGATGCCGATGCCCGCCCGCTCAAGCGCCCGTTTCACGCCGATGTTGCTCATGACGGTGAGGACGACTTTGCCGTCTTTGAGGATGCCGCGCCGCTTCTCGTCGAGGGCGGCCATGTAGAGCATGGCGTCCCCGTCGACGATTTGTCCGTGCGAATCGATCATCAGAAGACGGTCGGCGTCGCCATCGAAAGCCATGCCGAGATCGTAGCCGTTTTTAAGCATGGCTGTTTGGAGGTTTTTGATATGCGTGGATCCGCACATGTCGTTGATGTTGGTGCCATTAGGCTTGTCGTTGATGATGTCGGCCTTGATGTGGAGGCGGCGGCACAAATCAGGTACAAGTTCGCTGGCCGATCCATTGGCGGCGTCGATCAGCACGCTGAAAGAGGCGTAGTCGCCAACGGCTTTGGAGGCGATGAAAGCCAGATATTCGTCGACCAGCTCATGGGCGTGGTAAACGCGGCCAATGTCCTTGCCGGTCATTCTAGGCAAATCGTCCTGGAGGGCGTCGATATAGCGTTCGATTTCCATTTCGATCGCCTCTTCCAGTTTCTCACCGTGGCGGTTGAACACCTTGATGCCGTTGTCGTAATAAGGATTGTGGGAAGCTGAAATCATGATGCCGAAATCGAAATCGTGCTTCTTGACGAGATAGGAGACGCTCGGCGTCGTCGAGACGCCGACGGTATGGACGGTCGAGCCGCTCGAAGTCAAACCGCCGACGAGGGCGGAAGCCAGCATCTCGCCGGAAATCCGCGTATCGCGGGCAATCAGAATTTTATTGTGTCGGCCTTGGGGATATTGGCCTAAAAAACGTCCGATGCGATAGGCGATGGTCGAGGAGACGTCGCGCCCGGCGAGGCCGCGGACGCCGTCGGTGCCGAAGTATGTGCCCATGCGGCTAATTCGGCTCCTTGTTGCTCTGGGCGATTTCCAGGTAATGGATGAACAGATCCTTGAACTGGTCGATGAAGACCGGTTCCAGCTCGCCGTTATAGGCAAACGAGATGCGGCCGGTTTCCTCGGACACGATGATGACGACGGCGTCGCTGACCTCGGAGATGCCCAAGGCGGCGCGGTGGCGGCTGCCGTATTTGCCCGAGAGGGCTTTCGTCGTCGGCGGGAAATAAACGCTGGCGGCGATGATCATGTTGTCGCGGACGACGACGGCCCCGTCATGAAGCCGCGTGCCCGGGTAGAAGATCGTCATCAAAAGTTCGGCCGAAAGCGGGGCGTTCATCGGAGTACCGTTCTTGATGAATTCGCTGAGATTGCTCTTGCGTTCGACGGCGATGATGGCGCCCGTCTTCGTTTTCGAGAGATAGGCGACGGCGTCGACGATCATGTTCGTGACTTGGTCCTTGTCGTAGTAACGCGAGACCGCCGGGGGTGTTTTCTTGGAGGTGAACAGGTTATTGACCAACGGCCTGAGCGTCGCGATGTTCACGAACATGAAGATGACCGCCATCAAAAGCAAGGACACGATTAGGCTAATCGTCAAGAGATTGAGCCCCAAAAACATCTGGCTGGCGACGATGGCCAGGATATTGACGATGAAGGGGACGATGAATATCTTCCGTTTGGCGACTTGGTACACGAGAATGATGACTAAGGCAAAGACAAGCAGCGACAGCCCGATGTCGAGCCAGAAAACCCAATTGCCGAAATTCGCCGTCAGCATGTCATTTCCTCCCAGCATGGGCGAAGCGGCTGGCCGCCGCCGCGGCGATGGCCCCGACGATGTCGTCGAGGAACGTGTGGCAGATACCGTCTTTTTTGCCGTCGGCATTCAGTTTTTCGATGATGCCGAACTTCTTTTTGTCGATGTAGCCGAAATTGGTCAAGGCAATCGAACCATACAGGTTGCAGATGCCGTAGGCGAGCACTTCGTCGACGCCGTATAGTCCTTCGTCGCGGCCGACGATGTCGAGCAGGTCTTTGTCGAGATAGGTTCCGAGCTCGGCCTGGCGGTCGAGTTCGACGGCCGTCATCAAGGCGAATTGGACTTCGCGCTTGTCGATGACGCTATGGATCGACTCGAGCAAGTCCTCTTTTTTCAAATCGGCATGGTAGCCGGCTTGGAGAAAACGGGCGGCTTCGGCGATGTCCTCGAGGGTGACGCCGCGTTGTCGCAACAAGTCGATGCATTTCTGCCGATAGTTAACCATGACCCGCCTCAGTAATAATTTAGTATATATCTATCCTATCAAATAACGGCGGTAGTAAAAAGAGATACCGCCATAATCGTCTAATGGAGCAGCCAACGGGAATCGAACCCGCATATTCAGCTTGGGAAGCTAACGTTCTACCACTGAACTATGGCTGCGGCCTATAAAAGATTATATGCAAACACATGGATATTCTCAACTGGGAAAGAAAAAACTACTCATGCGAGTAGTTGTTGACGATGGTGGATGCTGAGGGGATCGAACCCACGACCTTCTGTACGTCAAACAGATGCTCTCCCAGCTGAGCTAAACATCCAGGACTGGTGCCGACGATAGGAATTGAACCCACAACCTACTGATTACGATTCAGTTGCTCTGCCAGATTGAGCTACGTCGGCATTCGCTCCCAAAATCGGCTAATTAATAATATACAATAAAGTCGCCTAAATCAAGTATCAAAATCGGCCAATCAGCCAGCCTTTTATTGTCATAAAAATATATCTTGTTATAATTGTCTCGGTGTAATCATGGCCCATCAGGAAATCCACGAACACAAATTCATCAATATCTTCTGGCCGCTTTTGATCGAGGTCTTTTTGGCCGTCTTGGTCAACCTGTCGGATACCTTGATGCTCTACGGCGTCAGCAACGAAGCCGTCGGCGCCGTCGGCAGCGCCGCCACCTATCTCAGTTTCGTCAACGTCGCCTTCGTCATTTTCTCCTCGGGCGCCTTAGCCGTCTTCACGCAGTTCGTCGGAGCCAAGCGCCATTACGCCGCACAGCACGCGCTGAAACTCTCGCTTTTCGTCAACTTCGGCATCGCCTTAATCATCGCCGGGGCACTCATCTTCTTCCCAACGGAAATCCTGCGCCTTTTGATGGGCGACTCCGAACTCGTCTATGCCGCGAGCCAATACCTGCAGATCGTCGGCGGGTCGGTGCTTTTCACCGCCCTGACGCCAATCATCGGCAATTACATGCGCGCGTTCGGCCATGACAAATCGCCGATGTTCGCCAGCCTGGCCGCCAACGTCACCAACATCGTCTTGAACGTCTTGGCAATCTATGTCTTACGCTGGGGCGTCCTCGGCGTCGCCTTGGCGACGGCCGTCGCCCATTTCGTCAATCTCGTCGGCCATATCGTTTTGGCGTTCGTCCACGTGCCCAAGATCACGGACACGACGCTCGACACCTCGACCAAAGTCATCCTCAAAGACATCATGACAATCGGGTTGCCGTCGGCGCTGGAAACATTCGTCTATTTCGGGGCGATGGCCGCCGTCGTCACCATCTTGAACAACTACGATCCTTCGGGTGTCCAAATCACCGTTCGCGTCACCGTCGAGCACATCGCCAGCATCGCCTTCATCCCTTCGGCGGCCTTGGCCCACGCCAATTCCATCAAAACCGGTTTCCGCTGCGGGCGCCACAACTATGACAAATGCCTGAAAGAGACGCAGCGCATCGGTTTGTGGGGCCTTGGCATTTCCGTTTCCCTGGCAATCTTATTGGCCTTATTCGGAGAACCGATCATCAATCTCTTCACCTCGAGCGAAGGGATTTATGGCGCGGAACTCGAGGAAATCGTCCGGCTGGTCAAGTTGTGCCTCTGGATTCAGGTCGGGTTGGAAGTCGGACGTTCGATCAACCTCATCGTCGGCGAATCGCTCAAGGTTGCCGGTGACGCCGTCTATGTCGGCATCGTCGGCTTCATCTCGTTGACGCTTATCGTCGGCGTCGGTTCCTATTTCCTTGGTTTCAGTCTTGGCCTCGGCGTCATCGGCGTCTTCATCGTGCTTGCCCTTGACGAGGTCCTGCGCGGCTTGGCGATGCTGTTCCGCTGGCAGACGCGCAAATGGTCGCATAAAACATTGGTCTGAAAAAGGACATCCGCTTTGAAAATCAAACGAGGGTTGGCAACCATGGGCATCACCACATTGAGTCTTTTGGCCGGCTGCGCTTCCGGCGTTCCTTCAACGACGTCGGAGACGACATCGCTGGCGGAATCCTCTTCGATCGCATCCTCTTCGACGGTTCCCGTCATCACTTTCCGCGTCAACATACCAATCGATATCGCCGCGACATCGAGCATCAAAATCGCCGGCAGTTTCAACGGCTGGGATCCCCTCGATGCGGCTTATGCTTTAACCAAAATCGACACCCGCGATTACGAAATCGAACTGACCTTTGCCACGTCCGACGTCGGAATGACGATCGAATATAAATATGTCCTGCTGCTAGAAGGCCAATCCGACAACGGCTGGACCAACGTCGAAGGTTCAACGACGGGCGGGGAAATCGCCAATCGCTCCTACCTCGTCAAAGCCGGGACGCAAACGGTGCTGGACACCGTCCAAAGCTTCAAGAACAACATCGGGTTGACCTCGGTCACCCGCGGCACGCTGACGAAAATCATGTTGGCGATGCCGCAGTACGACGATGGGCGCCAACGGCTCATCCGCGTGTGGCTGCCGGATGGCTACGACCCGTCGGACACGGATACGCGCTATCCCGTTTTATACATGTTCGACGGGCAAAACCTGTTCGACACGTATACGGCGTTCGCCGGCGAATGGCGCATTGACGAATCGATGGGAACGCTGATGGATGACGGCTACCGCGGCAGCATCGTCGTCGGAATCGACAACAGCTCCGACCGCCTCAACGAATACTCGCCGACATGGCCGCGCTCGAGCGGAGGCTCCCCCTATATCACCAATCCGTCCGGCGAAAAGTTTTCCGCCTTTGTCTTCGATACGGTCAAACCGTACGTCGACGGCCACTTCAACACCAATCCAGACCGGGAAACGACCGGCATCGGCGGCTCCTCGATGGGCGGCGTCATGGCGCTATACATGGCGCTGACGTATCCCGACGTGTTCGGCTACGCCCTTTTGTTTTCGACGGCTCTCTGGGTTTATGAAAACGGGATGACGGAAACGTTCATCAACGGAATCAATCTCGAAAGCGCCGCGGCATGGCCGCGCCTGTATGTCTACGCCGGCGGCCTCGAACCGTCGGTGACCCCATATGTCGCCCTCATCAAAAACGCGTTGATCGATCATGGATATTCATCCGGCGACATTAACGACCATGTCGATCCCGCTAAGTCCCATAACGAAGCAGCCTGGTCGGTCTATTTCCCGATCGGCTACCGTTGGTTG
>Ga0172371_10003522_pt1 | contig 24190 bp, 18 predicted proteins | sample Lak12m_FD_114543 | JGI IMG/M metagenome (GOLD analysis project Ga0172371, IMG submission 114543) | Freshwater microbial communities from Kabuno Bay, South-Kivu, Congo - kab_022012_12m | ecosystem: Environmental > Aquatic > Freshwater > Lake | place: Democratic Republic of the Congo: South-Kivu... | reverse complement strand
GCCGGTCGAAATCGGCGATGGCTTGCGTGTCGCGACGGGATCCAGGCTCAGAAGGCGCAAGCGGTCGCCGGTCCGGGGGCCAAAGTGACCGGCGTTCATCTTGCGCGATTCGCCGAGTTCTGGACCGTCAGGAGCTCTTGGCGGTTTGAGGCGGAGCGGCGCCAGCCTGGTTCATGCCTGCGTCCGGCTGACCTGCCCAAGGTCCCCGGCGCCGCCGCGGCCGGGCGCGGGCTACCGTCACGGCAGGGACCCCCGCGGCGCGCGGCTTAGGGAGTGCCCCCCTTGGCCTCCTGCCGGAGGCACTCGATCACGTCCTTGAAACGTCGGACGTTCGCCGGGTCGACGGCGCCCAGTGTCTCGTGTGCTGCGAGGGAGGTCCGCCCCACAGACTGCAGGCGGTCCACGTCCGTGCCGTGGGCTGGCTGGGTCAGGGGTTCCCATGGGCCCTCGGGCGATGGCGAGTCGACGTACTCGAAGAGCCCGTCAACCCCGAGGCTGGCGAGGTGGCCCTTCGGCAAGGGCCCGGCGTTGGCGATGCGGACGTGGAGAGCCGTACCCCGGCTATCGACGGCGGCCATGGTCAGGATGCCGATGAAGGTACTATCCATGTAGACGCACTGCCCGAGGTCGAACTCCACACGGCGGACCCCGCGCGTCCGGGCGGCGAGCAGGAGTTCGCGGAGGCCAGGGCCAGACGTCGCCGTGGCCCGGCCGACCGCCCTGATGACGACGTCGTCCGGAGTCTGTCGGACGTCGATGCGCGAGTCCGTCATGGTCCACCTCCAGCCTGGACGCCCACCAGGCAGATGTCGTCCTCGGGCTCGTCACTGGCAGAGAAGCCCACGGCATCCAGGACGACCGCGCGCACCAGCGCCTTCAGCGGCTCGGCAGCGTGCGTCTGCGCCGCCTTGAGCAGGCGCGTGGTGCCGAACTGCTCGGCCTGCGGGTCCGCCAGCTCCGTCAGGCCATCCGTGTAGAGCAGCAGGCGGTCCCCTGCCGCGAGCGGCCAGTGGCTGCTGACATAAGAGTGGTCGCCGTCGATGCCCAGGGCAGGCCCGAAGGACCGGCCGCCCAGCGGGAGGGCGGTGGCCTCAGACCCATCCGCGGGCAGGCGCAGCGGCGGCGGGTGCCCGGCGTTGGCGCCAGAGAGCGTTCCTGTGCCGAGGTCAAGAAGGAGGTAGAGGGCTGAGGCGAAGATGGGTTGCTGGGGCTGATGCACCACGGCGGTGAAGGCTCGGTTCGCCTTGGTGAGCAGCCGGCCAGGATCGCGGGCCACCGAACGGAGTTCCTCCAGCAAGCCGCGGATGATGGCGGTCACCAGGGCAGAGCGCAGGCCGTGCCCCATCACATCGCAGATGAAGACCCCGGCGGCGGTCTCCGAAACCGGCAGGATGCTGAAGAAGTCGCCGCCGACCGTCCGGCACGGATGGTAGAAGTGTCCGAAGCGGATCAGGCTCTGCTCAGGAGCGGCCGCGGGCGGGAAGGATGGGTAGGTCCTGGGCATGAAGGCCAACTGGACCTCGCGGGCCACCTCCAGGTCTGCCGCCATCTCTTCATAGCGCAGGCGCAGTTCGCCGACGACCTGTTCGAGGCGGTCCTTGATGCGTTTGCGTTCGAGACCATAGAGGACGGCGCGGCAGAGCAGCAGGGCTTCCTGGTCGCCCTTGACGACGTAGTCCTGGGCGCCCGCATGAACGGCTCGGATGGCGAGGTCGGCGTCGTCGACACCGGTGAGCAGGATGATGGTGACGGCGGGAGCCTGGGACTGGACGCGCTCGAACGTCTCCCACCCCTGGGAATCGGGCAGTGTGAGATCGAGCAGGACGACGTCGATGCCAGGGCCCAGGCGCTGGAGCCCCTCGGCCAGGCTGGCGGCCCAGGTGACGGCGAAGCGGCCATCCCTGGACCCGGCGAGGATGCTGCGAGCGATGAAGAAGTCCTCTTCGTCATCCTCGATCACCAGGACGTTCACAGCCTCGGTGTTCATTCACGCGTCCCAGGTCCGAACCAGGCTGTCCGGCGGCGCTGGCTCCAGGCCTGGCGCGATGGGCAGCGCGGTCAGGACAACGGCAACCGCAGGCGGCGGGCAGGAGGCTCGCCGGCGCCGGCGGTTCCAGGGCTACCCCTCATGGGGCGGCAGCTTGACGATCTCGAACCAGTAGCGTCCGAGCGTCGTGAGCACCTCGACGAGCTTCTCGAAGGTCACCGGTTTCTGGATGTAGGAGCTCACGCCGAGGTCATAGGAGCGGATGATGTCCTCGTCGGCGGACGAGGTGGTCAGAACGACCACGGGGATGGCTCGCAGGTCGGGATCCGCCTTGATCAGGCTCAAGGCCTCGCGGCCGTCCATGCGGGGCATATTGAGGTCCAGCAGGATCAGGTCCGGCCTGGGAGCGTCGTGGTAGAGGCCGCGGCGATGGAGGCAGTCAAGGAGCTCCTCGCCGTTGTTGACGACGTCGAGGACGTTGGCGAGGTGAGAGCGTTCGAAAGCCTTGCGCACCAGCATCTGGTCTTCGGGGTCGTCCTCGGCCATCAGGAGGCGGATCGACCGTGCAGGTGCGTTCATGGCGAAGCTCCCTGTCCGCTGTGCCCAAGGGGCCTTCCTGGCGCCAGGCGCCCCCGGCATCGCCGGGCACACGACCCGTATCAGGCGTCCACCCTAACGCACGATAGTGTGCGGCGTCTCTGGTGTCAAGGTTCGGCCGGTCCTGGCCTCTTTCTGCCGGGGCCTCGCGTACGGGCGGTCCCTGCGCTGCTGCCGTCACTGGGGGGGGGCCCTTCGCGGAGAGCTGGGCCTGTCACGCGGCTGCAGCCCGGTCCTTCCACCGTGCTACGGCCACTGCCCTGCCTGCGGATCTCGATTCGGGCGGGGATGCGGCTCTTGAGCTGATCGACGTGGGAGATGATCCCGATCATCTTACCGTGTGACTGGTGCAGCCCTTCGAGGGTGCCCACGGCCGTGTCCAGAGCATCGCTGTCCAGGGTGCCGAAGCCCTCGTCGAGGAAGAGCGAGTCCACCCGGAGCTTGCCGCTCGCGGTCTCCGCCAGCCCCAGTGCCAGGGACAGCGAGACCATGAAGGTCTCACCGCCGGAGAGGTTCGACACCGGCCGCTCCGTGTCGGCCTGATCGCGATCGATGATGGTTGGGAGGAGGGCCTTTGACTCCGCGCTCCAGTTCATGCGATAGCGACCGCTCACGCGTTCGAGGTGCGGATTTGCGGCCTGGAGCAGTCGGCGCAGGGTAATCCCGTGGGCATAGCGCTGGAATTTGGTGCCGTCGCTAGACCCCACGAGTTCATAGAGCCGGTTCCATCGGTCCGTGACCTTCTGCTGGCGCTGGATCTCCGCGCCCTGCGCAGTCCTGCGTTCGCACCGCGCATCGTCCTCGTGCCGTCGCTCCTGGTCACGGGCGAGGGCCTGCACCAGGGCCTCGAGGCACACCTGACCGTTCCGGAACTCCTCCTCGGTCTCAGCCAGGGGACGGTCCGTCAGAGCCTTTGCCGTTTCGGCGGCCAGGTCCGCGGCGTTCTTGTCGCGGAGTGACGCCAGGCCAGCCTGGGCCGCGGCCAGGTCTTCCCGCAGTCTGGCGGCGCGCTCCACCTCGGCGTCCTCCCAGCGGGCCCGACGGCAGGCGGGCACGTCCACGAAGCCGGCCGCGACCAGTCTCTCCGCCAGGACGGCAGCCGCGACCTGGGCTGCCGCGGCCGTCTCGGCGGCCAGCCGGTCGGCCACTGCCGCCTCGTCACGGGCAGACCGGATCCGTTCTGCCAGCGAGGTCCTCTGGTTCTCCAAGGCCCGGCAGAGACTATCCGCGTCTGCGCCGTTCTGGCGGAGGCGCTGCTCCTCGGCATCGGGATCCTGAGCGGCGGCGAGAGCGCGCCGCGACTCCTGCAAGGCCGCCAGGGCGGCGTTGCGGCCGCTCACCTCCTGCCGTTTCGCCTGCCGGTCCTGCAAGGCGGACGCGAGGCGCGTTTCGGCGTCGGCAACGGCCTGGGCAGCCGCTCCGGAGCGGGCCTTGGCGGCCTCCGCCAGTCTCTCCTGTCTGGCGAACTCGGCGCGGCGCTGACCGAGGGTCTCCAGGTCACGGGCGAGTCCCTCGGGCTGTGGGTTGGGGGTCCCGGCGGCAGCCAGCCTGTCGGCGATGGCTTGCCAGGCCGTACCGGCTTCGGCCTGTGCGGTCGTGGCTGCCGCCGCTGCCTGGGCTGCGACCCCGCGAGCGGTCTCCGCGGCGGTCTGAGCTGCCTCTGCCCGTTGCCGCTCCAACTGCAGCTTGACGTCTGCCTGCTCGGCGGCGACCTTCAGGGCCGAGGCCCTCTCCTCCTCGGCTCGGGACCCCGCGTCAGCGGTGGCGAACCGTTTCCGGGCGGACTCCGCGGCCTGCTCCAGCCCGGTGAGGTCGGAACGGAGAGCCGCAAGGGCTTTCCGGGCGGCGGGGACCGCGGGTACATTCCCCTTGGCATAGGGGTGATCTGGCGAGCCGCAGAGCGGGCAGGGCTGGCCGTCGGCCAACTGGCGCCGTTGTGCTGCGAGCCCGGCGACCCGTTCGGTAAGCACGAGGTTCTCCTCGGCGAGCGCGATCAGCTTGGCGAGATCCGGTCGCCGCGCCTCGTAGGTCGCCTCCGCTGCCTGCCGTTCGGCCTCTGCGGCGTTTCTGGCGGTCTGCGCGGCGGCCAGTGCCGGCAGGGCCCGGGCAAGGTCTGCCCCCGCCCTGGTCACCAGGGCCTGGGCGGTCCCGATGGCCCGCGAGCGCGTCTCCGCCTCCCGGCGGGCGTCCTGGTAGGCTTTCTGGGCTCGTCGGCCGGTCTCTGCGGCGGTCGCCGCCGCGCGCCGGCACTGTTCCCAGGCCGCGCGGTAGGTCGTCACGGCCTCCAGCAGTTCTGCAAGACGGCTGTCGGCAGCGTTTTGTTCCAGGTAACCGCTGGCGGCGGCGAGGTCGGCGGTCACCTTGTCCCGGCCTGTTCTAGCCGCGGCCAGGTCCGCCTCGGCGCGGCGGGCCCGCGTTTCGGCTTCGCGGGCGGCAGCGTTGGCGGTGGTCTGGTCTGCGACCGCGACCCTGATCAAGCTGTCGAGCCGGCGGGCCTCGGCCAGCAGGGGCAGGGCGTTCGCCAGTGCCGCCTGCGCGGTCTGCGCCCGGGCGCCGGCGCTGGCCAGGCTCGGTTCCAGGGCCGCGCTTTCCTCGCACTTCTGCTGGAGGGAGGCGTGGCGGGAGCGCTGTTCGGCGGCGGCCTTGTCCCGAGCCGCCAGGGCTGCCTCGGCCTGGCGCAGGTCGGCGTCGAAGCGGCGCGCCTCCGTGGCCAGCACCAGGCGTTCCAGGTCCGGCTCTGCCGCCTCCTGGCGTGTCCTCAGGGCTTCGGCCCGGTCGGCCAACTGCGTCTGTTCCTGGCGGAGCTGGCCCAGGCGTCTCAGCCACTGGATCTGGGCCTCCAGGTGGGCCAGGCTCTGCGCCTGAACCGCCTTGCGCGCCTCGGCCAAGCCGATCGCCGCCTCGAGTTCCCGACGCTGCTCCGGCGCCAGGGTCTCAATGGACTGCTGGCGTTCGCGCAGGACTTCCAGCTTCCGGTTCTCGGCCTGCCAGCGCGCATACACCGCCGCATCGATGGCCCTGTAGATACCGGTGCCGGTGATCTGTTCGAGGATGGCGGCGCGGTCCCGGTCATCCGCCTTCAGAAAAGCATCGAACTTCCCCTGCACGAGCAGCACGGAGCGGGTGAACTGGTCGAAGTCCATGCCCGTGAGCTCTTCGACCATCGCGGAGACCGTCCTGAGCTGGCTGGCCAGGACGTGTCCCGTGACGGCTACCGCGAGCTGGCGTTCGGCCGGCTGCAGGTCGCCGTCGGGTCGGCGGTGGGCCCGGCGCTGTTCCCAGGCGCTGCGGTAGCGTTCGCCGCCGACCTCGAACTCGACCTCAGCGCGGCACTCGCCGGTGCCGCGCGTCATGACCTCGTTGCTGTCCTTGGAGATGCTCTGGCGCGCGGTCTGGCCGTAGAGGGCGAGGCAGATGGCGTCCAGGACCGAGGTCTTGCCGGCGCCGGTCGGGCCGGTCAGGGCGAAGAGGCCGGTGCGGTAGGCGGGGTCCTCGAAGTCGATGCACCATTCGCCGGCCAGCGAGTTGATGTTCCTGAGGCGCAGGTGGAGGATCTTCATGGCGAGGCTCACTCCCGGCGGGCATCGGCTTCAAGGGCGGTCTTGACGACGTCGGCGAACAGTGCCGCGAGCCACACCCGCTCGTCGTCCGAGACCCCTGGCTCATCGGCCAGACGCATGGCGAACACGTCCTGGGGCGTGAGTTGTTCCAGGCCGACGACCTCGACGTCGCGGGCGGCGGCGGCCAGGGCCTGCGGCCGGCAGTTCTGGCAGGCCAGGATGCGTACGGCGGAACCCTCCACAAGACGCGGCAGTTCACCCCAGAAGGCGCGCAGATCCTCCGCGCCCTCCGTCACCTGCACCTCCACCCAGATGCCCGCCGGTTCAGGACCCGTTGCCAGGACCAGCTCCCGGAGCCGAGCCCGGATGCTCTCCGGGCTACCCCGGACCTGCTCCAGGCGCTGGAAGACGGGTACTGTTCGCCGCTGGATGGCGACAGCGGCGCCGGCGAGCGGTCCGAACTCGACGATGACGACCGACTTCGCCTGCTTGGCCTCGGCGAAGCTCATCGGCAGAGGCGACCCCGAGTAGCAGCACGGGCCGCCGCCGAGGGCCTGCGGCGTGTGCAGGTGTCCCAGGGCGCAGTAGTCCGCCGCCGGCAGGAGGTCCTGCGGCAGCGCGCCCAGGTTGCCGATGCGCATCGCGCGCTCCGAGCGCTCATCGGACAGAGTGGCGCCGGTCATGTAGAGGTGTCCGGTCAGCGCCAGTGGCAGGTCCCGGCCTGCTTGGTCGCGGGCCTGCTGGCGGGCCCGCTGGGCAATGGCCTCGTAGTGGGCCCGGACGCCCTCGTGGAGTCTCGCGGTCCGGTCGGTTTCCGATTCCCCAGGCTGGGCCGTGCGGAGGTCGCCGTCGCGGAGATACGGCACGGCCGCGATGGCCAGGGCGGGCTGGCCAGTCCTGTCTGGTACCAGCACGACCTCGCGCCCGGGGTCGGCGGGGTCCACGGCCCCGACGACACGCGCACTGAGGTGCGTCAGTACGCTTGCCGGGGCATCCAGGAGCGACGGCGAGTCGTGGTTGCCCCCCACCACGACGACGGCTTGGCAGAGGCCCTCCTTGTAGATGGCCGCCAGCAGCGAGAAGTAGACTTCCTGAGCCCGGTTTGACGGGGCACACGTGTCGAAGACGTCCCCGGCCACGACCAGCGCATCGGGTCGCTCCTGTCGCAGCAGGTCCAGGAGCCAGGCCGAGAAGGCCTCGTGCTCGACGTAGCGGTCCTGGTCGTGCAGCCTGCCGCCCAGATGCCAGTCCGAGGTGTGGATCAGCTTCATGCTGGGAGTTCACCTTCCGGCGCCAGGATTCACGACGATCTCGTCCACGAACAGCCACTGCGGGTCGCGGTAGTCCGGAGAACCGCCCAGACCATCCACCAGCCCGGCGGCCGCCAGCCCGGGGTAGCGGTCGTCGGCCGGCTGAGCCAGCGTCACCGGTTTGCCCTTGGCCGCATGGGCGAACTGGCGTGGCTGCCGGCCCTGCCGCAGGGCCTCGAGGTACTCCCGGTAGTCCTCGTAGAGCGTTGCGCTCGCGGGGCCGCCCGGCTGGCGCGACATCGCGGGCCCGCTCATCAGCCCGGAGAACTGGTAATGGAGGATCTTCTCGAAGCTGGGGAACCGGGTGAGGCCGCCGATCAGGCCATCGATGGGCCGCGGGAGGAGGCGGCCATCGGGAAGAACGAAGCTCTCGACGTCCATCCACAGATGGCATCCCGCCTCGTCGCACAGCGCCTGCATGAGGGCCGCCGCCACCTCGCCGCGCAGGTCGCCGGCGGGCATGCGGTGGTAGCCGAAGGGGCAGACGATGTCCAGGTTCGGCAGCAGCCTGCGGTAGGTTTCTTCGGCGCCGCTGAGGTGGTAGCAGTTCGGGGCGAGCATCACCGGCTTGTCCGGTGCCAGGCAGTGCACGTAGGGGGTGAACTCACGGAAGAACGCCACGATCTCCTCGCGCTCCTCGGTGTCGCCCAGGCCTCCCTCTTTCTCATGGCTCAAGTATCTGCCGAGGTCCTGGACGCTGCGGGTGGGATCCGAAGGGGCACCTACGGGAAAGGCCCTGTCCAGACGGGGGGACGAGTCGGCGGCCTGCGGGCAGCACGAGGCTTCGGGCTGCCGCTGCGGTGGTGCGGAGGTCTGGTCCGTCCGGCAGCGGGACAGGGCCTTTTCCGACAGGTCAGCGCCACGGACGGAGCACGGTGGCTTGTGCGGCCCCCTCAGGGGGCCCGGCTCAAGCCACGGTCTCTGCCCGTGGTCGATGACTGCGACGATGACCGACACGCCCAGGATGAAGGCTCGCCCCAGCATGGTCTGCTCCGCAGCGGTTCGCTACAGTCCATACTCTCGGATCCCGCGGACCAATTGCCAGCGTCCGGAGCCGGCTATCCGGGTTGCCGACGGAGGCCAGCGAAGCTGCGCCTCAAACCCACGAGTGGCCCCCGGGCCTCTGGAACGCGCCTACGCGCCTTGCCTGTCCGCGCCCGCGTGCGGCCCTGAGGCCAGCCACGTTCGGGCTCCCCTCCCCCGCGTGTTCCCAATCGAGGATTCACACTCGCCTAGCATCCCCTAATCCACGCCTCACCAGGGCTTAACAGACGCGGACTAGGGTGTTGCTATGGACACCGCCAGACCGTCGGGCAGGGATCGCAAGGCGCTCCCAGTCCAGAGCAGAAAGGAGGTGGCGGCCCAGAGATGACTGTAGGACGACACCAGCGCGGACGCTGCGTATCCCGTGCAGGGAGAAGCGCGTCGATGGGAATCCAAGCAAAGGAGAGGCACGTGAATCGAGCAGTCGCAGCGATCGGTACCGGGGTGGCCCTCTTGGGTGCGAGCGTTATGGCCCAGGACGCGGTCAGCAATGCGGATCTGATGAAGATCATCGCCGAGCAGAACCGCAAGATCGAGGCCTTGAGCCAGCAGGTCCAGGAGTTGGCCGCCAAGCAGGCGCCGGCGGCAGACACCAGCCAGCTGCAGAAGGGCCTGATGGAGACGAACGAGGCCCTGGCCCAGACGAACAAGAAGATCGAGGCCATGGACCAGGAGCTGGTTCTGGGCAAGGGGATCGAGGGTCTGAAGCTCACCGGCGACCTGCGGGTGCGCTACGAAGCCCGGGACCAGGACTTCGGCAACTACGCGGCCTCGGAGGAGGACTCCAGTGAGGACCGGGCCCGGTTCCGCACGCGTTTCCGGATCGGCCTGACGTGGACCAACCCGACCGAGTCATGGGAGACGGGTGCGGGGTTGGCGACGGGCGGTGACGACGGCCGGAGCAGCAACGACACCTGGGGCGAGACAAACACCTTCGAGACCGGCGACATCCGCCTGGACTACGCCTACGCCAAGCACAAGTGGACCCTGTGCGACGGGCTCCCGCTCGGTCTGACCCTGGGCCAGCAGAAGAACCCGTTTGTCACCACCTACATGCTGTGGGACGGCGACATGCGGCCGACCGGTGTGACGCTGCAGTTGGGGGACCCGCTGGGCAAGGAATACAGCGGGCCGTTCGCTACGGTGGGTGCCTACGACCTGCTGTGGGGAGCCAACCTGAATGGCACCAACAACGACCAGGACGTCTTCATGTACGCCGGGCAGGTCGGCTACGCCTACAAGAGCGACGGGGTGAACGCCCTGGCGGCCCTGGGCCTGTACCACGTCACCAAGAGCTCGCTCTACGACGCTGTCAAGGGCAAATCGTCCGCCAGTTACGACCCCTTCAAGTACTCTCCCGGGCTGTACGCCATGGGGGCCGAGGAGGAGTGGGGTGCGGACGTCGCCGACCTGTACCTGGAGGCGAGCCGGTCCATGTCAGGCATCGAGGTCAAGCCATACCTGCATGGGGCCATGAATCTGAGCGCCGACGGCACGGTCAGCCAGCAGTATGTCAAAGCCGGCGAATCGCCCGATGACAACAACCTGGCCGGCCTGGTCGGCCTGGACCTCAAGCGCGGCAAGTGGAAACTGAGCTACAACTATGCCGACATCGGCGCCGACGCGGTGTTCGGGCCGCTGAAGGACAGCGACTTCGGCGAGACGGCCGGGCTCATGGACACCGACATCGAGGGCCACAAGCTGGGTCTGAGCTACAGCCCGGTGAAGGACCTCGAGGTCGGCCTGGCCGCCTACTTCCTCAGCCGTATCAACGGCGGCAGCGAGGAGACCGGCAAGAAGGAAGCGGACGCGACGACCTGCTACCAGCTCGACGCGGTCTACAAGTTCTGACCCCACGTCTGGGGGCACCGGGCGACGGTGCCCCCAGGGGTCTGCGTGGAGACACCGAACCATGAACAGCACAGGAGAAAAGGCACGTATGAGAACGACGACATCCATCCAGTGCGGCCGGCGGCTGCTGGCCGGGGCTGTCACGGCCCTGGCTCTCGGGAGCCGCGCGCCCGTCTGGGCGCAGGCCCAGATCCAGGTGGACCCTGGCCTGAAGCCATACGGCAAGGTGGAAGGCGTGGCGGGGAATCTGAACAGCATCGGGTCCGATACGCTCAACAACCTGATGACATTCTGGGCCGAAGGTTTCCGCAAGGCCTACCCGAACGTCAATATCGGCGTCGAGGGTAAGGGCTCCGGCACGGCTCCGCCGGCGCTCATCGCCGGCACCGCCCAGTTGGGCCCGATGTCGCGCGCCATGAAGGCGAGCGAGATCACCGAGTTCGAGGGCACCTACGGCTACAAGCCCACCCAGGTCACGGTGGCCCTGGACTCGCTGGCCGTGTTCGTGCACCGGGACAACCCGTTGCCGTCCCTCAGCCTGGCGCAGGTCGACGCCATCTTCTCGAAGACCTGCAAGCGCGGTGGTACCCCGATCGTGACATGGGCCGGGGCCGGCGTCACCGCGGCCGACTGGGCCAGCCGCCCGATCAGCCTCTACGGCCGCAACTCGGCGTCGGGCACCTACGGGTTCTTCAAGGAGCATGTGCTGGCCAAGGGCGACTTCCGCGACACGGTCAAGGAGCAGCCCGGGTCGTCGTCCGTCGTCATGGGGATCACCGAGGACCGGAATGGCATCGGGTACTCCGGCATCGGCTACCGCACCTCGGGGGTCAAGGCCCTGCCGATCGTCGGCGAGGACGGCGTGGCCTACGAGCCGAGCGCCGAGAACGTCAAGTCTGGCAAGTACCCCATCTGGCGGCCGCTCTACGTCTACGTCGCCCGGAAGCCCGGGAAGCCGATGGACCCCCTGACGCAGGAGTTCCTCCGCTTCGTGCTGTCGAAGGAGGGCCAGGAGACCGTCGTCAAGGACGGCTTCTACCCGCTCTCGGCCGAGCAGGCCGCCGAGCAGCTCCGCCGGCTGGAGTAAGGTCCAGGCCAGCATCCCACTGGCCCCCCCCAGGAACCTGCCCGCACCCAAGGCCCGTCGCCTCTCCCCGGTGGTCACACGAAGGGCTTACAAGGGCCTAGCTTTGGCTAACGCGGGCCTAACCGGGACCTAATCAGCGCGGACTACGGTATGAATGGTGTAAGGAGTGCATGCAGGGCATGGACAGGCGCCGCATCAAGAGAGTCAGACGGGTGGACCGGGCCGCCCGGTGGCTGATCACGTTCGGCGGGATCAGCGTCATCGTCTGTGTTCTCACCATGCTGGTGCTGATCGCCTGGACTGCGTTTCCCCTGTTTCGGCCGGCGCGGCTGGACGTCGAGTCGTCCCTGCCCGTGCCGGCGGGGGTCGGGGAGCAGATCCTGGCGGTGGGCAGCGACGACTACCGCGAGACGGGCTTTGTCGTGGATGAGCGCGGGGTGTTCACCTTCCTCGACCTGCGGACCGGGGAGCGTCTCGACGAGGTCCGTCCGGGGCCGCCGCCGGCGACGACACGGCGGTTACTCGCCGCCAGCCACGACGGCGATATGCGTCTCAGCCTCCTCTGGGACGATGGCGCGGCGGACCTGGTCCGGGTGAGCTTCATCCCCGACTTCTCGGGCGAGACGCGTACCATCGCGCACCAGGTCAGGACCCTCGCCTCCTTCCCGCCGCTCCCCGGGGAACCCACGCCGCTGGCCGCGGTGCAGCGCAGCACCGACGAGGGCACGGTCCAGGTGCTTCTCCTCGACCCGGCGCGCATCGCGGTCCGCCATCTGTCCGCGGAGTCTGACGACACGGGCGAGGCGGACGCGAAGACCGCCGCGGGCCCAGAGGACGCCGCGATCATCACCGACCTGCCGGAGGCGGTGACGGCCCTCGCGGTGGAGCGGGCAGGGAGAGCCCTCTATGCCGGCACCGACCGAGGCACGCTGCTGCACTGGGACATCACCGCCGACAGGCCCAGGCTGGTTGGGCGGGTGAGGGCATTCGCCGACCACCGGCCGGTGACGGCTCTGGGCGTGGTGTTCGGGGACCTGTCCCTGGCCGTAGGCGACTCCCTGGGTGGCGTCACGACCTGGTCGCCGGTGGCCCTGTACGGCGCCGCCAGCGACCGCCGGTTTGCGCGCATCCACACGCTTTCATCCCATGGCAGTGCCGTGACCGGTTTCCTCTTCACGCGCCATGACAAGAGCGTGATCAGCCGCGGTGCCGCGGGAAGCCTGCACGTCGACCACATGACCAGCAACCGGCAGCTCCTGTCGCTGCGCCCACAGCCCCGGCTGCTCCACGTGCAGCCAACGCTCCGGGGGGACGGGTTGGTCGCCGTGGACGCCGACCGACGGGTCCGGGTCTGGCGCCTGCACAACCCGCACCCGGAGGTGAGCTGGCGGGTGCTGTTCGGGAAGGTCTGGTACGAGAACTACGACGAGCCGGCGTTTGTCTGGCAGTCCTCCTCGGCGAACGACGATTCAGAGGCCAAGCTCAGCCTCATTCCGCTGGTCTTCGGCAGCCTCAAAGGGACGCTCTACGCGCTGCTGTTCGCGGTGCCGATCGCGCTCTTTGGTGCGCTCTATACGAGTCAGTTCACCACGCCTGAGACGCGGGGCGTAGTCAAGCCCACGGTCGAGGTCATGGCCGCCATCCCCTCGGTGGTCATCGGCTTCCTGGCAGCGCTCTGGCTGGCTCCCCTGGTGGAGCGCCTGGTGGTGACCGTGTTTCTGTATGCCCTGGTGCTGCCTGTGGTCCTGGTTGCCTTCCTGGTTCTCTGGAGTCGGCTCAGGGGGCTGCGCCTGCTTCGTCGGGTCGAGCGTGGCCGCGAGTTCGTGCTGGTGCTGCCGGTCCTCGGGCTGGCCGGCTGGCTCGCCTACCTGGCCACGCCGCTCGTGGAGCGGGGCCTCTTCCAGGGCGACTTCAGGCTCTGGCTCTTCCAGGAGACCGGCACGCGACTGGACCCACGCAACAGCATCGTCATCGCCTTCGCGCTCGGCTTCGCGGTCATCCCCATCATCTTCACGGTCGCCGAGGACGCGCTGTCGAATGTCCCCAAGAGCCTCAAGGCGGCATCGCTGGCGCTGGGTGCCAGCCGCTGGCAGACCGTCTGGCGGGTCGTGCTGCCCTCGGCCAGCCCGGGGGTGTTCGCCGGCATCATCATCGGCTTTGGCCGAGCCGTGGGCGAGACCATGATCGTGCTCATGGCGACGGGCAATACGCCGGTCCTTAACTGGGGCCTGTTCAGTGGCATGCGCACGCTCTCGGCCAACATCGCCGTAGAGATCCCGGAGGCCCCGGCGGGCGGCACGCTGTTCCGAGTGCTCTTCCTCTCTGCCGCGTTGCTGTTCCTTCTGACCTCTGCCCTGAACACGGCGGCGGAGCTCATCCGCCAGCGACTCCGGAAACGCTATGGGTACTGACGCATGAGGACCCGCAAGAGCCCGCGCGAGAAGGGCCAGTTCTACATCTGGCTGAGCGGCCTGTGCCTGGCGGCCATCCTGGCCATCGTGGCGGTGCTGCTGCTGGCTGTCATACGCAACGGCGTCGGCGTCTTCTGGCCGCACCGGTTGGCCCTGCTGACGCTCACCGACGGGACCCGCGTGCTGGGTGAGGTCGTGCGCTGGCAGGATGCGGCCGATGGGATCGGCCGTCGCGCGCAGTTGAAGATCGGCAACCGCGACCTCTACGGCCTCGACTTCCGCTGGATCGAGGAGCAGGCCATCAAAGACCTCAGCTACCCCGCCGAGGCCCTCTATGTCGAGCGCCGCGAGTACGGCAACTTCTACGGTTTCCTGAAGGCTGCCTCAGGCACCGCCGGGGCGCCGGGCGCCGACGGTCTGCCGAGGTGGGGCCGCTTCGAGGCCAACTGGCGCGACGTGCGCGGCCAGGGGCTGCGGTTGGCGGCGGCCCAGAGCGCGATCATCCGGGAGATCAACTCCGCCCGGGAAGGCATCCGCCTGCACCTCCTGCGGCGGCGGTACCACGGCCAGCCCGACGACTCGCCGGAGAGCCGCGGGCTGCTGGCCGCAGACACCGACCTCAAGGAACGTTTCGTGGCCGACACGGAGGAACAAGCCCGGCGGCTGGCTGAGATCCACAAGCACGAGGCGACCCTCGTCGATGCCTCGGGCAGCGAGAAGACCCTAGCCCTGGTCGACATCGTGCGCGTCCATCGGCCCAACACCATGCCCCTGACCGCCAAGGTGGCGTACGGCGCCGGCAAGGTCTGGGAACTCCTTACCGGCGAACCCCGCGAGGCCAACACGGAAGGGGGGCTCTTCCCCGCCATCGTCGGGACGGTCATGATGGTCTTCATGATGAGCGCTTTCTCCTTCCCGCTGGGGGTGATGACGGCCGTCTACCTGCGGGAGTATGCGAAGGAAGGGCCCTTGGTGCGGCTCGTGCGTATCGCCGTGGGCAACCTCGCCGGCATCCCGTCGATCGTCTACGGCATCTTCGGCCTCGGGTTCTTCGTCTACGGGGTCGGCGGCGCCCTGGACCGGCTCTTCTATCCTGAGCGCCTGCCGACGCCGACCTTCGGCACGGGCGGCATCCTCTGGGCGAGCCTGACGCTGGCCTTGCTGACCGTTCCCGTGGTCATCGTGGCCACCGAGGAGGCCTTCGCCGCGATCCCCAGCGGGACCCGTGAGGGGTCCCTCGCCCTGGGCGCGACGCAACTGCAGACGTTGGTACGGGTCCTGCTGCCGATGGCCTCACCGGGCATTCTGACCGGCTTCATCCTCGCCATGGCCCGTGCGGCCGGCGAGGTGGCACCCCTGATGATCACAGGCGTCGTCAAGCTGGCCCCATCGCTGCCCGTCGATGGGGCCTTCCCCTATGTCCATCTGGACCGGAAGTTCATGCATCTGGGCTTTCACATCTATGACGTCGGCTTCCAATCGCCGAACGTCGAGGCCGCCAAGCCGATGGTCTTCGTGACGACGCTGCTGCTGGTGCTCATCGTGCTGGCCCTGAGCAGCACCGCCATCGTCTTGCGGAACCGCATGAAGAAGCGCTACACCATCACGTCGTTCTGAAGGAACGTGCAACCGGCGAAGGTCCCCGACGTCATGCCTGACGAGCGATCCGTCCAGTCGTACCCCAACCCGGTGCTGCAGGCCATTGACCTGCGGCTCTACTACGGCAGGGCCGAGGCCCTGCACGGCATCACCATGGACTTCCCGGGCCGGCAGGTCATTGCCCTGATCGGCCCATCGGGGTGTGGCAAGTCGACCCTGCTGCGGTGCATCAACCGCATGAATGACCTCATCGACGGTGTGCGCGTCGAGGGCCGCCTGCTGCTCGACGGTCAGGAGATCAACGATCCGGCCCTCGATGTCATCGAGCTGCGCCGCCGGGTGGGCATGGTCTTCCAGAAGTCGAACCCCTTCCCCAAGTCCATCTATGAGAATGTCGTCTATGGCCTGCGCATCTCCGGCATCCGGCAGCGCCAGGCCCTGGACGAGGCCGCCGAGCGGAGTCTGATGCGGGCGGGGCTCTGGGACGAGGTCAAGGACCGCCTCCACGAGTCGGCACTGGGCCTGTCCGGTGGTCAGATGCAACGGCTGTGCATCGCCCGGGCTATCGCCGTCAGCCCGGAGATCATCCTGATGGATGAGCCCTGTTCGGCGCTGGATCCGCGCTCGACCGCCCGGGTCGAGGAGCTCATCGTCGAGTTGCGCCGGGAGTACACCATCGCTATCGTGACCCACAACATGCAGCAAGCCGGGCGAGTCGCCGACCACACCGCCTTCCTCTATGAGGGGGACCTCGTCGAGTACGGCCCCACCGAGAGGCTCTTCACACGACCCGCTACCCGGCAAACCGAGGACTACATCTCCGGCCGCTTCGGCTGAGCTGGCGCCAAGGCCCGCCGCCGGGGCGCAGGCCGCTCCGGCCGATGGAGAACACTCGTGTGCCCGCCATCCCGCAGAATGGGATCGCCAGGCTCGGAAGACGCCTGCGGGGCGCTGGCGGCCAGGCTGGTACCGCCGCTCTGCCGCACTGTGGCCGCTTCTGCTCCCGGCCGCGGTCGCGTCGCCTGGCGTGTGCGCACACGGAAGACTAACGCTCGCCTAGCAGTGCCTAACGCGGCCCTAACCGGTTCCTAACAGTGAGATGCTAACATAGACGTAACATCAGGAGACACTGCAGACGCCACACCCCCGTTGGCGCAGAGGGGACGATCCATGACCCGAGAACAGATCCTGGTGGTCGACGACGAGCGGGACATCATCGAGCTGCTCACGTATAACCTTGCTAAAGAGGGCTACCGCGTCACGGCCGTGATGACCGGCGAGGACGCGCTGGCCAAGGTCCGTGCGGAGCTACCCGACCTGATTGTCCTCGACCTCATGCTGCCTGGCATCAACGGTCTGGACGTGTGTCGGATCCTGGCAGGGGATTCGCGCACCGCCGCCATCCCGATTCTGATGCTGACGGCGCGCGGCGAGGATGCCGACGTCGTGACGGGCCTCGAGCTGGGCGCCCAGGACTACGTGGTCAAGCCCTTCAGCCCACGCGTGCTTCTGGCCCGTATCCGCGCCCTGCTGCGCCGCAGTGCCCAGGCGCAGGCCGGTGACGAGAGTGCGGTGCTCAAACGGCACGGCCTGGTCATCGACCCAGGGCGGCGAGAGGTCCGTCTCGGCGAGCAGCGGATTGAGCTGACCTACCTGGAGTTCGCCATCCTGCACCTGCTGGCCAAACGGCCGGGCTGGGTCTTTGCGCGCAGCCAGATCATCGAGGCCGTGCGGGGCGGCGACTACCCCGTCACCGAGCGTTCGGTCGACGTGCAGCTTGTCGGACTGCGGCGCAAGCTGGGCCCGCTGGGCGGATGCATCGAGACGGTTCGCGGGGCCGGCTACCGACTCAAGGAGTGATGTATGCGCCGCAAGAGGCGGATCGTCTGGCACCTCCTGGGCTGGTTCCTGGGCATCGTGGTTCTCGCGGTGGTCGGGGCCTCGTGGCACGCGCGTTCCGTCGTGCGGGACTTCCACCATCGCGAGAGCGTGGCGGCACTGACGGACATGGCCCGCCTGCTCGAACGCGAACTGGCCGCGCTGGCCCTCGAGGACGAGGCCGCCATCGATGCCCTGTGCAAGCACATCGGGGGCACCGGCGAGACCCGTTTCAGCGTGGTGCTGGCCTCGGGCCGGGTGATCGGGGACAGCTCCGAGTCGCCGGCGGTCATGGATGACCACGCCAGCCGGCCGGAGATCCGCACGGCGTTCGGCGGCGAGACCGGGACCAGCGTCCGGTACAGCCACACCCTCCAGGCGGACCTGGTGTACGTGGCTTTGCCGTGGCGCTCCGCAGGTCGCATCGCCGGGGCGGTGCGCGCGGCCCGCCCGCTGGCGCAACTGGAGACTTCACTGGCGACGGTCCAGCGCGCCATCCTGGCCACCGGGGTCGTGGTCGCCATCCTGGCCGCGGCCGGCAGCCTGATCGCCGCCAGGCGCCTGGCGAAGCCCATCGAGGAACTCCGGCGCGGCGCGGAACGCTATGCCCGCGGCGAACTGGACCACCGGCTCTGGGAACCGGACGCGGCCGAACTGGGCGGCCTGGCACGGGCCATGAACGAGATGGCCCGGCAACTGGCCGCCCGGATCGAGGCCCTTACCCGCCAGCGCAACGAGGTCGAGGCCATCCTCAAGAGCATGGCCGAGGGCGTCGTTGCCGTGGACCGTGAGGAGCGCCTCATCACCGCCAACCGCGCCGCGCTGGCCCTTCTGGACATCCCGGCCACCGACGTCCAGGGGCGGCCCCTTCAGGAGATCGTGCGCAACCCGGCGCTCGGGCGACTGCTGGCCCACGCGCTGCAGCACCCGGAGCCCGTCGAAGGCGAGGTGGTGCTGCACGGTCCGGGGGGTGATCGGCACCTGCAGGTGCACGCCACCGCGCTGGGGAACGGCGGGGCCCCCGGAGCCGGTCTGGTGCTCGTCCTTGAGGATGTGACCCGCCTCCGGCGCCTGGAACAGGTCCGGCGCGATTTCGTTGCCAACGTCTCCCATGAGTTGCGCACACCCATCACCTCGCTCAAAGGCTTTGTCGAGACCCTGCTCGACGGCGCCCTGCGCGAGCCCGAGAACGCCGAGCGCTTCCTGCGGATCATCCTCAAACAGGCGGACCGTCTCAACGCGATTGTCTCGGACCTACTGCTCCTGGCGCAGGTCGAGCAGGCCCAGGACGGCAAGGGCGAGGTCAAGGCCGACCTCACGAGCGTGCGGCTCGCCGAGGTACTTCAGGCGGCCGCGGGCGACTGCCTGGTCAAGGCCGAGCGGCGAACGACCCCGGTCACGGTCACCTGTCCCGAGGCGCTGCAGGTCAGCGCGGACGCGCGGTTGTTGGAGCAGGCGGTGGTGAACCTGCTGGACAATGCCATCAACTACAGCGAGCCCGGCCGGCCGGTCGAGATCGTCGGGCGGGAGGAGGCCGGCGAGGTGCTGATCGAGGTCAGCGACCAGGGCTGCGGCATCGGGGCCGACCATCTGCCGCGCCTCTTCGAGCGCTTCTACCGCGTGGACAAGGCCCGCAGCCGGGACGTCGGCGGCACGGGTCTGGGCCTGGCCATCGTCAAGCATATCGCCCAGGTCCACGGCGGGTCGGTGACGGTGGTCAGTGACGTCGGCAGGGGGTCGGTCTTCACCATCCATCTTCCGGCACGCGCCCGGCAGACTCCCCGCGCGTAAGGAGGTCCCCATGTTCCGTTGCTTATCTCCAGTCGGTGGAGCCGAGACCACGCGCTTGTCCCGGGCCGCGGAGGGAGGCGCAGTCCCATCGTCGACAGGGCCCCGTTGGCGTCGCCCTGCGGCAGGCCAGGGCTCGCCCGGATTGGCCAGCCCATCGAGGGCCCGTGCGAGGTCCCTGTCCCGGGGCCGCCCCCGTGGTGGACTCGCGGGGCTGCAACCAGGAGGTCGCGCCGTGTTCCGGAGTGCTATCCGCAGTGGGTGTCTCGCCGCCGCCGCGTCGCTCGCGGCCCTCGGGCTTGCCGGGTGCGGCAAGGCCCGCGAGAGCGTCACGGTGGCCGGGTCAACCGCCTTCCAGCCCTTCGCCGAGAAGCTCGCGGAGCAGTACATGGCGGACCACGCCGACGCCAGCATCACGGTGCAGGGCGGCGGCTCGGCGGTCGGCGTCCAGTCTGCCCTCTCGGGAGCGGCCCAGATCGGCATGGCCGACCTCGTCTCGCTCCCGCCGGAGGCCAAGGCGCTGACCGCGGTGGCCGTGGCTCGCGATGGCATCGCCCTGGTGGTGAACCCCAGGAACCCGGTCAGCGACCTCACGACCGACCAGGTCCGCGGCATCTTCAACGGCCAGATCACCTCGTGGAAGGACCTCGGCGGCGAGGACCATGCCATCACCGTGGTCTCCCGCGAAGCGGGCTCCGGCACGCGCTCCTCGTTCGAGGATATCCTGACCGGCGTCAAGCTCACCAAGGAAGCCATCGTGCAGGACTCCAATGGGACCATCCGCGAGACGGTGGCCAACGACGCCTCCGCCATCGGCTACCTGTCCCACGGCCTGATCAGCGGGAAGGTGAAGGCGGTTACCGTCGACGGCAACCCCTGCACCACCGAGGCCATCATGGCACGGAAATACGCGCTGGTGCGGCCGATCTACCTGCTCACCAAGGGCGCTCCCGCGGGCGCCGCCAAGGGTTTCATCGACTACATCCTGAGCCAGGCAGGCCAGGACCTCATCCGGAAGGACGGGCTCATCCCGGCCAGATGAGACTCATCGGCGACAAAGGCATGCGGTGGATCCTGCTGGGGGTGGCGTTGTCCGCCATTGCCAGCCTGCTGACCATCGCCCTGTTCATCTTCCACGAGGGATTGCCCTTCATCCTCCGGGTGGGCCCCCGCGAGTTCCTGCTCTCTTCCGAGTGGGACCCCCAGAGTGGCCATTTCGGGATTTACCCGATGATCGTCGCCTCGCTCTGGGTGACGCTGGGGGGCATGCTGGTGGGTGCGCCGCTGGGGATCGCGGGAGCGATCTTCCTCAACGAGTTCTGCCCTCGGCCGCTGACGCGGATCATCAAGCCGACCATCGAGCTGCTGGCGGGGATCCCGTCGGTCGTGTTCGGCTTCATCGGGGTCATGGTGCTCGCGCCCGTGATCCGCCAGTACCTGGGCGGCCCGGGCCTCTCGGTGCTGGCCGCATCGATCGTCCTGGGCATCATGATCCTGCCCACCATCATGAGTATCTCCACCGATGCCCTGGCCGCGGTGCCGAACTCCTTCCGGGAAGGGGCCATGGCCCTGGGCGCAACCCGCTGGCAGAGCGTGCACATGGTGGTCCTCAAGGCAGCGCGGACGGGAATCGTGGCCAGCGTCATCCTCGGCATGGGCCGGGCGGTCGGCGAAACCATGGCGGTCATCATGGTCGCCGGCAATGCCGTCAAGGTGCCACACTCGCCCCTGGACTCGGCGCGCACGCTGACGGCCAACATCGCGCTGGAGATGGGCTACGCCACCGGGCAGCACCGGCAGGCCCTGTTCGCCACCGGCGTCGTGCTGTTCGTCGTCATCATGGCGCTGAACACGGTCGCCAGCCTAGCGGCCCGCCGGAGGGCCGGCGCCGCGTGAAACGCATTCACCCCAAGGTCATGCAGGCCGTGGCCGTGAGCGCCCTCGGGGCAGCGACACTCGGCACCCTCGCGGTCCTGGTGTTCGTGGTCTTCTTCGTCCTGGAGAAGGGCCTGCGGGCGATAAGCTGGTCGTTCCTCTTCTCCAACCCGCGGGACATGGGCCGCGCCGGGGGCATCCTCCCCACGCTGGTCGGTACGGCGCTCCTGCCCATGGTGGCCCTGGCCATCGCGGTCCCTCTCGGCGTCGGCACGGCCGTGTACCTGACCGAGTACACGCGCGAGACGCGCCTGACGCGCCTGATCCGCTTCGGCACCGACTGCCTGGCCGGCATTCCGTCCATCATCTTCGGGCTGTTCGGCTTCATCCTCTTCGTCAGCATGCTGGGGATGGGCTGGTCGCTCCTCTCCGGCGGGCTGACGCTCGCCATCATGATCCTGCCGACGATCATCCGCACCAGCGAGGAGGCCATCAAGGCGGTCCCGCTGAGTTACCGCGAGGTCAGCTTCTCGCTGGGCGCGACCCGCTGGGAGACGGTCACGCGGGTCGTCCTGCCCAACGCCCTGCCCGGCGTCGTGACGGGGGTGATGCTCGGCATCGGCCGGGCCATCGGTGAGACGGCCGCCGTCATCTTCACGGCCGGCTCATCACTGCGCCTGCCGCACTCGCTTCTCGATCCGGTGCGCACCATGTCCGTGCACTTCTACATCCTGGCGCGCGAGGGTATTTCCACCGAGAACGCCTACGGCACCGCGGCGGTGCTGGTGGTCTCGATTCTGACCGTCAACCTGGTGGCCTACTGGACCATGCATCGGGTGCTGGCCCGGCGGTCGCGGTGAGCCCGTGCCCGCGGACCGCAGGACCGCGGCCGCAGGCGCTGGTCGCCTGGGCTGAGCAAGGTAGGTGTGGATGAGTCTGCCGGCGAAGATCTCGCTGCGTGGCTTGAGCGTGTCCTATGGCGCGGCCCAGGCCCTGCAGAGCGTGACCCTGGACATCCCGGCCCAGCAGGTCCTCGGCGTCATCGGGCCGGCCGGCTCCGGCAAGACCACGCTCCTGCGCACGCTGAACCGCCTCAACGACCTCGAGGCCGCGGCCCGGGTCGACGGCCAGGTGCTCCTCGACGGCAAGGACATCTACCAGGCAGGCTACGATGTGGTGGGACTGCGCAAGCGCGTCGGCATGGTCTTCGCTCTTCCGGTGCCGCTGCCCATGAGCATCTACGGGAACGTCGTCTACGGGGTGCGCCTCGGCGGCCTGCGCGACCGCGCCCGCCTCGACAGCCTGGTCGAACGCAGCCTGCGGGAGGCATCCCTGTGGGACGAGGTCAAGGACCGCCTGGACTCCTCCGCCATGCGGCTCTCCGGCGGGCAGCAGCAGCGGCTCTGCCTGGCACGGACCCTGGCCATGCAGCCCGAGGTGGTCCTCCTGGATGAGCCCTGCTCGGGGCTGGACCCCATCTCGACGGCGGCCATCGAGGAGGCCCTGACCGTGCTCAAGGCCCGTTACACCATCGTCCTGGTGACCAACAACACCAAGCAGGCCGCGCGAGTGGCCGACACCACGGCGATGTTCCTCTTCGGCCAACTGGTCGAGCACGGTCCCACCGACGCACTCTTCACCGTCCCGCAGGACCCCCGGACCCTGGAGTATGTCACGGGCCGTTTCGGCTGATGCCAGCGGACCCTGAACCGCGATGAAACTGACCTGTTCACACGTCAGCCTCTTCTACGGCCACTTCCAGGCCCTGAAGGACGTTGACCTCGATGTCGAGGACCGCTGCATCACGGCCCTGATCGGGCCGTCCGGTTGCGGCAAATCGACCCTGCTGCGCACGCTGAACCGCATGAACGACCTCATTGCGGGGACCCGGGTCACGGGCGAGATCCGCCTGGACGGCGAGGACATCTACGCGCCGCCGATGGACGTCTGTGCGCTCCGCAAGCGCGTTGGCATGGTCTTCCAGAGGCCCAACCCGTTCCCGCTGTCCGTCCGCGACAATGTGACCTTCGGCCTGCGCGTTGCCGGCCTGCGCGGCAGCGACCTGGAGGCGGTCGTCGAGAAGAGCCTGCGCAGCACCTGGCTCTGGGACAACCTCAAGGACCGTCTGGACGCCTCGGCGCTGAGCCTGCCCCTGGACCAGCAGCAGCGCCTCTGCGTGGCGCGTCTCCTGGCCGTCGAGCCCGAGGTCATCCTCATGGACGAGCCCTGCTCCGCCCTCGACCCCATCGCCACGGGCAAGATCGAGGAGCTGATGCTGGAGCTGAAGCGCCGGTACGCCATCGTCATCGTCACCCACAACATGCAGCAGGCCGGCCGGGTCTCGGATGTCTCGGGCTACATGCTGCTGGGCGAGATGGTCGAGTTCGACCGCACGGTGCAGATCTTCTCGAAGCCGCGGGACAAGCGAACGGAAGACTACATCAGCGGCCGGTTTGGCTGACCCCGGCGGGAACGCCCCGCCGGCAGCGTGTCAAAACGGGTGGGCCCAGGAAGGCCGCCGGCGCCGCTGCCGGCGGGGTCGGCCGAGGGCCGGCCCGCGGGCGCCTGCAGAGGGCCCTGGTTCGAGAGTCTGCTGACCGTCACGGCAAAGGGTACACCGATGGAACGGCACTTCCACGAACTGCTGGCCGACTTGAAGAAACGCCTCGTGCAGATGAGCGCCCTGGCGGAGACGATGATCGCCGACGCCGTGCGCGTGCTGGTCGAGCGCGACGCCTCGCCCGTTGCCGAGATCCGGCGCATGGAGGACGAGGTCAACCGCATGCAGGTCGAGGTGGACGAGACCTGCTTCACCCTCATCGCCCTGCATCAGCCCGCCGCCAGCGACCTGCGCTTCATCCTCGGGGCCATCAAGACCAACGGTGAGCTGGAACGCCTCGCCGACGAGGCGATCAACGTCTGCAGGAAGGCCGAACGCCTCCTCCGCGAGCCGCCCCTCACCGCCTACGACCTCGTGCCGCGCATGGCCGCCATCGCCGGGAGCATGGTCAAGGGCAGCATCGACGCCTTCATCGCCCTGGACACGGCCAAGGCCCGCGAGGTGCTCCAGCGCGACGACGAGGTCGACCGCATGAAGGTCGAGGTGACCGAGAAGCTGCTGGGACTCATCGCCGCGGACACGGCCAACGTCCAGCGTGCCATGGCCCTCATCCTGGCCGCCCGCAACATCGAGCGCATCGCCG
>Ga0172371_10003521_pt1 | contig 24191 bp, 34 predicted proteins | sample Lak12m_FD_114543 | JGI IMG/M metagenome (GOLD analysis project Ga0172371, IMG submission 114543) | Freshwater microbial communities from Kabuno Bay, South-Kivu, Congo - kab_022012_12m | ecosystem: Environmental > Aquatic > Freshwater > Lake | place: Democratic Republic of the Congo: South-Kivu... | reverse complement strand
CGCAGATAGGCATGAAGCGGAACGGCAATGGCGAAGAGAAAGCTTCCCAGAATAATTCCAAACAAAAGCTTATCAATCCCGCAAAGAGTATGAAGCGGATGGCCAATTTTGCCTTTAAACCAGAGCGGCAGAAGGATCATTGCGTAATAAGCCAAAAAAATCAGGATTTTTCGGCCCTTGAAACGAACTTTTTTTCCATTGAGCCAATTGATCGTCCAGATGGACATTGAAACGATCAAAGCGCCGATCCAGAGTCCGGAAATTGCGTCATCGATTCCGAGCCACTCGGCCAGTCCCAATCCCGCGCCAACGGCGACCGTACAGACGGGACAGACGGCGAAGGTTAATCTCGGGAGAATTAAAAATGAAAATCCGGCGAAGGCAATTATTTTTTTCATAGCGAGTATATATTCCGAATTTTCAATGATCAATTTTCAGTTTTCAAACAATGTTTAAATTTTTTAATTTCAAAATGTTTGAAAATTGTGTTATTTTGTCATTGAAAATTGTGAATTGAAAATTGAAAATTCCCGATAGAGTCATCTTATCTCATTTCCCGAAATTTTGAAAGTGCGAGGGCAGATTGTTTTCAAGGCTCTTTTGGCCATATATGCCTGTGGATAAGTTTGGTTTGTTGCTCATGGGCAGAAAATATGCTAATATCAGACTAACAGCTAAGAAATTAAAACAAAATAAATGAAAAACTCAAAAGTTTCGGGATTTTTTAGCAAGGGGCGAAAGTGGGTTTTCACTTTGGCTCTTTTTCTTTTGGTCTTCGCGGCGGCGAGCATCGTGAAGGTTCAGGCGGCTTCGACGGTAATGGGCTGGCTTTGGGGCGGGAGCGAGGACGCGAATATCGGAACACTCGGAACAATAAATGGCAACGAAACGGGAGTCGGCTGGATAAGCATGAGTGGCGCCAATTCCGGCGCTGGAGGCGGTTCTTATGGCGTCACTATTGATGACGCCGGAAAAGTTTCCGGGTATGGCTGGGCAAATGCTTCCGACGCTCCAAATTCATCGGCCTCTCAAGAGGGAAACGGGCTGGGCTGGGTTGATTTCGATCCCCAAGATCATTGCGTGACGGGGGCGCAGGGAGCGGGACAGTACAAGGCGGCCAGCTGTACGCCGCCAAGCGGTAGTGCGGGAGTATTCAGATCGGGGAACAACCTGACCGGCTGGGCAAGGTTCGTCGGGATTGCCAAAGAGAGCGCCAATAACAATTCCGGAGGCTGGCAGGGGTGGCTGCAAATGTATAATGTCACAATTGATCCTGCTACAGGAAAATTCAGCGGGTATGCCTGGAACGGAGAGGAGCCTGGAACCGGCGGGAATACAGCCAACGGACTCGGCTGGGTTGATTTTTCACGGGCAAGCATCATTCCTACGACGCAGCAATGTATAATTAAATTCACCGATCCAAGTGCAGGTAGCTTCACTTTGTCGGCTCCTCGTTCTCTTGAAATAACAGTTACGAATCCTACCGCTGCGGGAATGACGGTCAATTTTGGAAAGGGTGGGACAAATCCTGAAAAGTTCAACTTGAGCAATACGAGTTGCCCGATAAACGGTTCAAATAAATGCGTCATCAATGTTTCGCCTATTGACCAAAACAGCACATATACTGCGACAATTACAGCTTCAGCAAGCAACTGCCAACAAAATTCAGTCAATGGAACGATTTCTCAAACAGCAGCCTGCACTCTCTCCTGCCCCGACTCGGTTCTGATTCCGCCGGGGGGGACGGATACATTCTGCACGGTGAGCGGATCGGGTTGCAGTATGAGTTCCTGCACATCCAGCGACTCAATTCTCGAATCAGTTGGTACGAGCGGCAACAGCTGTCAGGCTGAAGTCAAATCGGATGCAGACTACACCGGTACCGCCACGGTTACTGCCCATGCGAGCGACGGATCAACTGACACCGTGAAAATTTATGTCAAGCGCCTAGGCTGGATCGAGACGAACCCGTAAAATCATGTAACACGAAACATATAACACGTAACGTACATTCATATGAAACAAAAAACCAAATTCACTTATTGGCTCTCGGTGGCTGTTATTGGAATTGTTTTGGGTCTTGCTCTCCAGTTCGTCCGCGCCTGGACTGGGCCTTCCGGCAACCCGCCCGACAACAATGTCGGCGCGCCGATAAATACGGGAGCAGTAACACAGGTTAAAAAGGGCGGGGATATTTGCGTTGATACCAATAATGACAACGTAAACGAAGCTTGTCTGGGTAATGTTGGAGGAGGAGTGCCAGCTGGCACGATAGTGATGTGGTCCGGAAAAATAGGCGGCATTCCTGCAGGATGGGCGCTTTGCGACGGAAGCTGGCAGACTGTTAGCGGGCAGGCAATACAAGTCCCCGATCTACGAAGCAAATTTGTGCTGGGAGCGGTAAACAATGAAAGTTCCGGACAAGATTATGGCTTTCCTTTGTCCGCAAGTTCGACTTCTTATTCTGCTTCCTATCCCTCCGGATCTATTGGCGGGAGCATATACGCCATAACCGGCACAGGCCAGCCTGGCGTTGGACTGAGTTGGATTCCCGAAGATTGGATTCAACTATATCTCAACTTATCTACGTCGACTTATACTTGGACCTATACGGGAGTGGCTCCGATTCCTACCTATGCGCTCGCTTTCATTATCAAATTGTGAAATCTAATTATTAATCAGAGATAAATATGGATTATTCTTCCGATCAATATTTCAACTTCATAAAAAATGGACAGAGGTTGGTCATTTCAATCGTTCTTGCTTCTTTTGTGGCAGGTATCTTGATTTCGGGATTTTTTTTCCAACTGAAAATAAAACAGTTGAGCGGACAATGTGCCGCGAACGAAGCCAAAATAACAGCCGATAATAAAATGTATGTTCCAAATCAGATGATGGGAATTTCTGGAAAAGTCATGAAAATAGGGAACAATGTTTTAACAGTCAGGGTTGTTTTTCCCGGAGGCGAGAAAGATTATTCGGTCAAGGTCGCTAGCGACGCTAAGCTAACCAGAAAAGAACTCACACAGGAGAGCATTGCTAATCCTGCGGTGGAAACGCCGATTAGCTTTTCCGATATAAAAGAAAATGACGCGGTTATTGCTATCGCTTCGGAAAATATCAAAGACAAGACGAATTTTGAAACCAAGGCATTAACAATAATGATATTACCTTCCGTTCCATCAACTTCATCCCCTATTCCCAGTGCTTTTTAGTCCCCACCAACATTCAATGTTGGTAGAATAGGATGATATACAAGATACTAAATACTAGATACAAAATATCATGAAAAATCTCGTCTACTGGTTAAAGGTAATTGTCATCGGAGTGGCTCTTGGTCTCACTCTCCAATTCGTTCGTGCCTTTACGCCGCCGTCCGGCGAAGCTCCCAACGGCAACGTCGGCGCGCCGCTAAACACGGGGTCGCAGGAGCAGACAAAAAGCGGAACTTTGACTGCAGGAGGGCTCACCTCCAAGTATGATATTTGGGCGGATCATAATATAGGAGCCGCTGGAAATATCGGGGCTAGCGCTACGATGTATGCTTCCGATTTTTGTATGAACCCCGGTGGAACATGTCTGAGCCAATTGTCCGGCGGCGGAGGAAGTTATACGCCTCCGACAGGCGGTGAAACAGTGCCAACGCCCACCTATGCGTCATGCGATTGCGAGAGTCGTTATAGCAGCGGATGTTGGAATAGTGGCGATCCTACCGCTCCGCACGGGTTTTCTTACACCGATTTGTCGAATTGCAGTTGCGGAGGAACTCAATACATCTATACTTGCAATAATGGAACATGGACGATGACCGGCGCTTCGGAGTGCAATTATTGGTATAATTGCTCGTCGCCGGGGTAAAAGAAATTTCTCTTAATCTTATTTTTATGCAAAAGAAAATATTAAATGGAGTTATTGCGATTTTGGTCTTGGCAGTCGTGATTCTGGGTATGCTTTTATACCAAACCAGAAAACAGGTTAATCAACTTGCGGGTTGGGCAAATCTTTTTGTCAAAGGGGGAACAATTTCCGCAGTCGATTCACAAACGACGATCAATCAACAGATCGAAGCGGAAAAAAGGAAGACAAAATTTGTGGCAAGGATAAACGGCATTACAGACAAAAAAATGAATGTCGGCACAAGATTGATGGATTTCTCAAAGCCCGTAAACCCGGAAAAAAAAGACAACAAAATCTCAGATTTCACCTCAATGTATGAGATGATGCTCAAGCCGTTGACTCTTGTTGTCGGTGAAAATACTGTTTTCGAGAATACAGGCTTGAACGAACTTGCGAACGGGGACAGTATCAAGGTGACAACTGTTCAGTCGCCGTATTCCGGCGACGAGCTGAATGTTCTTGAACTGGAAAAAGTCGAACTTTCCGCCAAGCCGTGAGTTAAACGATTAACCATTCCCAAAGTTAAACTCTGGGGATTAGGCTTTGCTAAGGTTCTGATTTTACCAATACCAACACAGTGATAAAAACAATTTTTCCTGTTTTATAATAAGGAGAAAACTTTTATTTTGAGCTGTTGGTTTAGCAAAAAATAGCATGGACAAAAATAAGATAAAAATATTTTTGACATTCGCGGTGGCTGTGGCGGCGATTTTTTTGATTGCCGGGCTTATTTTTTTGAAAATTTCAAAAAGCGGGGAAGCTCAAATTACATTCGATTTCAGCCAAGAAAAAGGGGAGTACAGCCGGTATTTGTTCACGACTGATCTCGAGGCCGAAGATAGCGGCTACAAGCTCGCCAAAGACGCCAATTTTCAAGCCGTCTCTTTCATCCAATTCAACACCGACAAACCTGAAATATTCGGCACGCCGGAACAAAAATTCGCCCTTTTGGCAAAATACGGGATGGAGGGGGTCATTTACTGGGAGATGGAAGCGGAAAAACCTCTGTCCGAGCCGGAAATGAAAACGAAGATTGATGCGATGCTCGAAAAGATAAATACCCTCGAGAAAAAATATCCGGCGGTCAAAATGAACATTTTTCTTTTCGGCAACGAGCCGGATTTTCCCAACGAGAGGCACTGGGAAGGAGATTCGGAAAAGTTTTTTGAAAACTACGCCTATTTTTCCCGCTATCTAAAATCAAAAAATGAAAATTATGTTGTCGGCACGCCCGGTTTTGCCCCGGACACTGTTTTCCCGAATTTTGTCCTCTCTGACTGGCCGGAAAAACTTGTGAAATATGCCTATCAAAACAATGTGCCGCTCGATTTTCTCTCTTTTCACAGTTATTCGAAGGAAATCAAAATTTCCGCTCTTGATCGGATCGACAAATTCAACGAATTGCTGGACAAGTATCCCGTGAAAAGCCAAATTTTCGGCCGGCCGAAAATCGCCAACAATGAATATGATCTGATCGCCCATCCGCTGGTCGAGCCGGTTTATCGGTATCGCCAAGAAATGGACACGGCTTGGCGGGCCGCCCACAATATTTTGACCCAGCTCGGGATGATGAAGAAGGGATTATGGCTCGCGAGCGAATGGTCCGGCCCGATTTCGATGGTTGACGGCAAGGGCAATGATATTGACCTGGCCTGGATCACGAAAGATGGCAAGGTAAAGCCGGTCTATTTTGCCCATCAGGCTCTCAATAATCTGGCCGGCACGACGGAACTAGCGGAGTCCGGCAGCAATTTTCAGACCTTCGGCGCCATGGCTGGCAAATCCCAAGATGAAAAATCAGTCAATATCGTTTTTGCCAATTATGACGAGTACGGCCTCTATAAGCAATATCCCGACCCCTTTATGAAGCCGAGGCAATCCAACCAGTTGCCGGTTTACAAAAATTATACAATTAAGATCAAAAATCTGCCCTGGACCGCGAGTGACACGATCAGAATTGAAACTTATCTGGTTGACGACGCTCATCAGATGGAACTTGTCGATTCAAAAACCGAAAAAGGATCGGCCGAGCTGACGATAGATCGAAAAACCAGCACGCCGGAAGTGCAATTGATAAAAATTACGAAAGAATAAAAATTACCAGCATCCGATGCCGGGAAATAAAAAAATAGCCAGCCTTGGGCTGGCTATTTTTCTTTGGAGGCTGTTTTCAGGCACTTAGTACAGATCTTCAAATTTTTTCCTCCGGTTTTTTGGGTTTGAAGATTGACGGCCATGGTTCTTTTCGTGGCGATGTTGGAATGGGAACGGCTTTGGGCGGACCGAGGTCCGCGGCCGCAGACTTGGCAAACTCTACTCATGTTGACAGTTAACAGTGAGCAGTGAACAGTAGCTGGCAAACAACAAGAATATTGTTCACTGTTCACTGTTCACTGTTCACTGCGATATTTATTAATCACAAAATGAAATTTAACATAGTGAATTGCTTTTGTCCAGTCGGCGTATTAAAATGAATCTATGCCTGACCTGATATTACTTATCATAATCCTCATAATGTCGGCCATTGTGCACGAAGTGTCGCACGGACTGGCCGCTTTGTGGTTGGGCGATCCGACGGCCAAATATGCCGGCCGGCTCACGCTCAATCCTTTGAGCCACTTGGATCCGTGGGGATCCTTTCTGATGCCGGTTGGACTATTGCTCCTTTCAGGCGGGCGGTTTTTCTTCGCGGCCGCCAAGCCCGTGCCGTACAATCCATATAATCTGCGCGACCAGAAATACGGTCCGGCGATCGTCGGAGTGGCGGGGCCGGTCTCAAATATCATTATTGCGCTTGTTTTTGGCATATTTTTGAGAATATTTACTTCAACCGGAGTGGTTCCGATGGGGGACGCGGTAGCGCTCATCACCAATATATTCAGCGGGCAGAGCCTGCTTGGGTCGGGATTGAGCGGGATTGGCATTCTTTTTATCATGATAATCTATGTCAACATTTTGCTGGCTTTTTTCAACTTGATTCCGTTTCCGCCGCTGGATGGATCAAAAATTTTATTTGCCGTTCTTCCGATAAGCGAAGAGATGAAATTACGATTGGAACAGGGAGGTTTCATGTTTCTTCTCTTGCTCATATTTCTTTTGTCAGGGCCGATATTTGCGATAATTCGCTTTATCGAACTTATATTCTTCAAGCTGATCCTCGGAATTTGACAATAATCAAATTATTTTATAATATTACTCTTGCTAGCAGATAGCACCTGTTTTTCTTTTGTCCGGTAGTAGAACTTCGACTGAAATTTATTTCAACTGCTGGAGATACAAGTGTTATAGACTGAGACTATTGACAAGTTCGCCCTATTTCGCAAATTTTAAGTCGAAATATGTCGAAGTTTCACTACCGGGTATGCCGACAATCAACCAGCTCAAAAAAAGGTCCCGCAAGATCGTGAAAAGAAAATCCAAATCGCCGGCAATGGCGCGGGTTTTCAACACGCTCAAAAACCGTCCGATTGAGACCACGAGCCCCTTCAAGCGCGGAGTTTGCGTGAAAGTTTCCACCACCACGCCCAAGAAGCCAAACTCGGCTCTGCGGAAAATCGCTCGGGTGAGGCTTTCCAATGGGATGGAAGTGACGGCCTATATTCCCGGAATCGGCCACAATTTGCAGGAACACTCGATTGTGATGCTGCGCGGCGGACGGGTGCCCGATCTTCCGGGTGTTCGCTATCATATTGTTCGGGGAGTGCTAGACGCGGCCGGAGTCGGAGAGAGAAGACGAGGAAGATCAAAGTATGGAGCGAAACGACCGAAAGCCTAAAATATTTGTATTTCAACTATAATCTATGCCAAGACGTAAAAGAGTTTTCAAGAAAACATGGAAGATTGATCCCAACTACAGCAGCTTGCTTGTTGGCAGGTTTGTTGGTCATTTGATGCAGGAAGGGAAGCGAAGTATCGCCGAAAAATTGGTCAAAGACGCTTTTGAAGTCATCCATGAACGGACCAAAAAAGGCGGGCTCAACGTTTTCGAACAGGCAATCAAAAATGTTTCGCCACTGGTGGAGCTCAAATCCCGGCGGGTTGGTGGAGCGAACTATCAAGTTCCAGTCCAGGTTTCAGGTGACCGACGCGCCACTCTGGCCATGCGCTGGATGATTTCGGCCGTGAGGGCGAAAAAAGGCAAAAGAATGGCGGAAAAATTGGCCGATGAATTGCTTGACGCCGCTCAAAAGCAGGGCGCGGCCATGAAAAAACGGGAAGATACGCACCGGATGGCGGACGCAAACAAAGCCTTTGCGCATTTTGCCTAGAAATATATGGCAAGAAAATATCCTATCGAAAAATATAGAAATATAGGCATTATTGCCCATATCGACGCCGGGAAAACAACGACTACCGAGCGTGTTTTGTTTTATACCGGAATTTCCCACAAGATCGGCGAGGTGCACGAGGGAGAGGCGACGATGGACTGGATGGAGCAGGAAAAAGAACGCGGGATCACGATCACGAGCGCCGCGACAACCTGTTTTTGGCAAGATTGCCAAATCAATATCATCGACACGCCGGGCCACGTGGATTTCACGGTGGAAGTGGAAAGAAGTCTCCGGGTTCTCGATGGCGGCGTGGTGGTTTTTGACGGAAAAGAAGGAGTCGAGCCGCAATCGGAAACCGTTTGGCGCCAGGCAGACAAATACAATGTTCCAAGACTTTGCTTTATAAATAAAATTGACAAAGAAGGGGCAGATTTTTTCTTTTCTCTCTCTTCGATTTGGAACCGCCTCAATCCGAACGCGATCGCGGTGCAAATTCCGATTGGCATGAGAGGTGATTTCAAGGGCGTGGTGGATCTCATGAAGATGAAAGCGCTCTATTTCGAAGGCGATATGGGTGAAACTGTGAGAGAAGACGAAATTCCGGCTGATCTCGAGGGTCAGGCCAAAGAATATCGCGAAAAAATGGTGGAAAGAATTTCTGAAACGGATGACGCGCTCACGGAAAAATTTTTGGGCGGCGAGGAAATTTCGAGCGTTGAATTGAAAAGGGCGCTCCGAAACGCCGTCATCAACGTGAAATTGTTCCCGGTCTATTGCGGAACGGCTCTTCGTAACAAGGGCGTCCAGCCGGTGCTTGACGGGGTGGTTGACTATTTGCCTTCCCCGGTCGATATTCCAGCGGCCAAAGGGACGGACGCAAAAACAAACGAGGAAATTGAGATCAAGGCCGACGACAATGAAAAATTTGCGGCGCTGGCTTTCAAAGTGGCGACCGACCCGTTTGTCGGACAACTCACTTTTTTCCGGGTATATTCAGGGATGGTGAAAGCCGGATCGTATGTTTTGAATTCGACAAAAGGGGAAAAAGAAAGAATCGGACGAATTCTTCAGATGCACGCCAATCATCGCGAAGAAGTGGAGGAATTGCACTCGGGAGGAATCGGAGCGCTGGTCGGTATGAAATACACAACCACGGGCGACACGCTTTGTGATCCAGAAAAACCAGTTGTGCTCGAGACGATCACTTTTCCGGAACCGGTTATTTCCATTGCGATCGAGCCGAAAACGAAGGCCGATCAGGAAAAGATGGGCCTGGCGCTCAAAAAATTGGCTGAAGAAGATCCGACTTTTCGAGTGCACACCGATGAGGAAAGCGGCCAGACCATCATTGAAGGAATGGGAGAATTGCATCTCGATATCATTGTTGACCGGATGAAACGTGAATTCAAAGTGGAGGCCAACGTTGGCAGGCCGCAAGTGGCCTATCGTGAAACCATCAAAGAAACCGCTCAAGCGGAAGGAAAATATATTCGCCAGTCAGGCGGCCGCGGGCAATACGGACACTGCTGGCTGCGGGTTGAACCGCTCGAAGCGGGCAGCGGATTTGAATTTGTGAGCGAGATCAAGGGAGGCGCTATCCCGCAGGAATTTATTCCGCCGATCGAAAAGGGAGCCAAGGAAGCGCTTGAAAACGGCGTGGTAGCCGGATATCCTCTGGTTGATGTGAAAGTCGCCGTCTACGACGGATCTTTCCATGATGTTGACTCTTCAGAAGCCGCTTTCAAAATTGCCGGGTCTCTGGCTGTTCAGGAAGCCGTCAAGCGGGCGAAACCCATCATTCTCGAGCCGATCATGAAGGTGGAGGTGACGACGCCGGAAGGCTTCATGGGTGACGTCGTGGGTGATCTCAATGCCAAGCGCGGACAGATCCAGGAAATGGAAGACCGCGGCGAAGGCAACGCCCGGGTGAAAGTCATCAAAGCGACGGTGCCGCTCGCTTCGATGTTTGGCTACGCGACTCAGCTTCGTTCAATGTCCCAAGGCCGGGCGAACTATTCGATGGAATTTGATCACTACGAGGAAGTGCCGCGCAATGTGGCGGAAGAAATCAAAACAGGTGGCAAGAAATAAATTTTAAACATATGTTTCCCAAAGAACTTCAAGAAATCATGGATCTGGCCGGCGGGCGGTATATCATCGTCGAGGACGGCCAGCCGAAATATATCGTGATGAATTTTGACGAGTATCGAAGCGTGATCCTCGACAAAAAATCCGTCCAAGCTCTGACGGAAGAAGAACTCATCGAAAAAATCAACTCCGACATTTCCCTCTGGCGGGAAAAACAAACGGCAGATGAGAATGAAGACGAGATGCTCTCTGAAATTGAAGATCTGGAAGATATAGAATATATATAAATTTCATGCAATACAATTTTTCTTAAAAAAGCCTTTTATAAGGTCTTTTTTATTATTATCCGAAATTTCGTTTGACATATTTTCCAAAATATGCTAAACTGACTCGCTGGGGCTGAAATCATTTCTATATTTAGGAGGAATATATGGGTGGATCAAGCGGAGGGCATGGTTGTAGCGGCAAAAGCAGTGCGACGACATTAAAGTCGCAGAATATCAAAGAAATGGCAGCAGTCATTGGGGCAGCTAAGCCCGGTGATAAACTGCAGCTTATTTTTAGAGACGATACCTTCAATGGTGACCTTGTCGGCTGCATTTACATGATTTTGATGCTGCATGGCCAGCAAATCGATTTCGGTGAAGGTGGGATGAGGGGTCTCAAAGCTGTCGCCGATTATGGGAGATGGGAAGGTTGCTGGGATTACGTCATTACCATCCTTGATGGCTTCGATCCGGAATATTTCATGAAGCGGACGCTCGACCGCGAAATGCTCGAGAGCGTTACCTGGGTTGAAAGTTGATCCAGAACCGGATCGCACCTTTTGTATTAGTAGCCCCGAGTAGAATCAATTTCTACTTGGGGCTTTTTTCAAACTCTTGACAATCCAAAATCAGCGTGCTAAATTTCTTTTGTGGCCAGCAGGGGCTGGACAAAAAATAAAAGATAGTATACAATACTTTCATCAGACAAATAAGTAAAACTTAATAAACGTTAATAAAAACGAATTTGTACAAATTCGAAGTTATGATTTGGGCGAATTCGAGAAGTTGAAAAAATATGGCAGCAGAAACATTTGATCGCAGCAAGCCGCACGTGAATGTCGGCACCATCGGACACGTTGACCACGGCAAGACCACTCTTACCGCGGCGATTTTGCATGTCTTGAGTTTCCTCGGACAGGCCAAGGAAAAGGGCGTTGATGAAATCGACAAGGCTCCCGAAGAAAGAGAGCGCGGAATCACCATCGCGACCGCCCACTGCGAATATGAGTCAGAGAAGCGGCACTATGCCCACGTGGACTGCCCGGGACACGCCGACTATATCAAGAATATGATCACCGGCGCCGCCCAGATGGATGGAGCAATTTTGGTTGTGAGCGCGACGGACGGCCCGATGCCGCAGACCCGCGAACACATTCTTTTGGCTCGCCAGGTGGGTGTGCCGGCCATCGTTGTGTTTCTCAACAAAGTTGATATGGTGGATGATCCGGAACTGGTTGATTTGGTGGAAGCGGAAGTGCGTGAACTTTTGACCAAATATGAGTTTGACGGCGACAACGCGTCCGTCATTCGTGGATCAGCTCTCAAAGCGCTTGAATCAAAGAGCAAAGACGAAGAAGCCGCCAAGCCGATCATCGATCTTGTTGCCGCTTTGGACGAAAAGATTCCTGATCCGGTTCGCGATGTGGACAAGCCATATCTGATGCCGATCGAAGACATTTTCTCGATTGAAGGCCGTGGAACGGTCGTCACGGGAAGAATTGAAAGAGGAATTGTGAATGTGAACGATGAAGTGGAGATTGTGGGGATCCGCCCAACGGTCAAAACGATTGTCACCGGAATTGAAATGTTCAACAAAACGCTTGACAGAGGACAAGCCGGAGACAACGCCGGAGTTCTTTTGCGCGGAACGAAAAAAGATGATGTCGAAAGAGGGCAAGTTCTCGCGAAACCCGGTTCGATCACTCCGCATACGGAATTCGATGCCGAGATATATATTCTCACCAAAGAAGAAGGCGGACGGCACACCCCATTTTTCAAGGGATACAAGCCGCAGTTCTATATCCGGACCACGGATGTGACGGGTGATGTGACTCTTCCCGAAGGAACGGAAATGGTTATGCCGGGCGACACGGTGAACCTCGGTGTGAAATTGATGGCGCCGGTCGCGATGGAAGAAGGAATGCGCTTCGCTATCCGCGAAGGCGGCAAGACAGTCGGCGCGGGAGTCGTCACAAAAATTACCAAATAGACATTGATTAACTTTAAAAATACTGATGGCAGCCAAGAAAGCGGAAGTACAACCGGAAGAGGCAAAATCGAGGATACGGATCAAGATCAAAGCCTACGACCACAAAGTGATTGATCGTAGCGCGCGCCAGATTGTGGAAACGGCTGAGCGCTCGGGCGCGGAAATCGCGGGCCCGGTGCCTTTGCCTACCCAGATCAAAAAGTATACTGTGAACAAGTCAACATTTGTCCACAAGGATGCGCGTGATCAGTATGAAATGCGGATTCACAAGCGGCTGATCGATATTTTCAGCCCGACGCCGAAAACGATCGACAGTCTCACAAATCTTGATTTGCCGGCAGGCGTGGATATTGAGATCAAAATGTGACACGAAGTGTCATCCTGAGCGAAGCGAAGGATCCCGCGAATGATAGGATTACTTCGCAACGGGATTCCTCGCTACGCTCGGAATGACATACATGGAAACTAGTTCAAGTCCCGATAAATCGGGATACTAAGCTAGCAAAAAATCCTTCTGGGTTTTGGCTGGTTTATAACCAGCTTTTTGTTTGAACTGCGATATGGCAAAATTTATTTTCGGAAAAAAGCTCGGAATGAGCACGATATATGATGAGAAACAGGGCGCACTGAACGTGACGCTGGTTGAATGCGTCCCGAGTGCGATCACGCAGATCAGAACCGAAGAAAAAGATGGATATGCGGCAATCCAGGCGGGAGTGAAGCATGAAAAAAAAGAAAAGAAATTCGGGAGAAAAAAGGAATTCAAGAGCGAATTGGGAGAGCTGAAAGTTGGCGATGAAATGAAAATTGATCAATTTGAAATTGGAGACAAAGTGAAGGTTTCCGGCGTCACGAAAGCGAAAGGTTTTCAAGGTGTGGTGAAGCGTCATGGATTCAAGGGCTCAATGAAAACCCATGGACACAAACATGACTTGCGCGCGCCGGGTTCGATTGGGGCGACATACCCTGAGCATGTCATCAAAGGGAAAAGAATGGCCGGTCGGATGGGCGGAGTGCGATCGAGTGTCCGGAATCTCAAGATCGTTGAAATCGACAAAGAGAACAATATATTGTTTTTGAAGGGCGCCGTGCCGGGAGTGAAGGGCAGAATTGTTGAAATCACAGCATAAATATGATCAAATTTCCCGTCTACAATCTGAAAGGTGAAAAAGTGAAAGATATTGAACTTTCTGAAAAAGTTTTTGGCGCGCGCCGAAATGATGCCCTTTTGCACCAGGTATTTGTTTCCCAATACGCCAACCGCCGGCAAGTTTTGGCTCACACGAAGGACCGGGCGGAGCGGGCGGGATCCGGGATCAAGCCGTGGCGGCAAAAGGGAACAGGCCGGGCGCGTGTCGGTTCAGTCCGGACGCCAGTGTGGCGAAAGGGAGGAATCGTCTTCGGACCGACGAAAGAACGGAATTTCAAAAAAGACGTGCCGAAAAAGATGGGACAAAGGGCTCTGGCTGTTGCGCTCAGCTCAAAAGCGAAGGACGCGGAATTGTTTTTGGTTGATAGCCTCGAAATGAAAAATGTGAAGACAAAGATCATGAGTGAGACGATCAAAAATTTGAAAATCAAAGGCAGTATGGTGATCGGATTTTCCGCAAAAGAAAAAGAAGCCAAACGGGCCAGCCGCAATCTCCCAAAAGTTTTGAACATGGAGGCAAAAGATCTGAATGTGTATGATCTATTGAATCACAAGAATTTGATATTAAGCGAAGAGGGAGTGAAAGTCTTGGAAGAAAAGTATAAAAAATAGGTTTTTATCCTGTCATCCCGGGCTTGACCCGGGATCCAGTTGAAAGTCCTAAATCATATAATCCCTGGATTCCCGCTGGAGTTTATCCTCGTGAAACGGGGGCGGGAATGACAAATAAGAGAATTATGAGTATTTTAGATAGAATAATTGGAAAAAAGGAAGAAACTAAGGAAACTGGAAAAAGGCCAGAGACTGTTAAAGCTGAGAAAAAACCCTCCTTCGCTAAAGCTTCGGAGGGCAAGGCCGTAAAATCTGTAAAAGCTGTGAAGCTAAAAAAATCAGAGAAGTCCAGGAAAGAGGTCAAAGTCCGAAAAGTGACCAAAAAAGACGAAAATATCGCCCACAGGGTTCTTCTTGAAAATTTGATCTCGGAAAAGTCAACTTTGCTTGCCACTCAGAACAAATATGTTTTCAAGGTGACAAAAGAGGCCGGAAAGTTTCAGATAAAAGAAGCGATCGAAGGATATTATGGAGTGCAGGTTGTGAGTGTGAATACGATCAGAATCAATCCGAAGAAAAGAATTCACGGTCGGACGATTGGATGGAAAAAAGGATTCAAGAAAGCAGTCGTCACACTGAGAGAAGGCGATTCCATAGCTGCAGTCGAAGGAGTATAATAATCGAAAACTATGCCAGTCAAGATATACAAGAAAACCAGTCCCGGACGCAGAAACAGTTCAGTCAACAAGCTGGAAAAGCCTTTTGCCAAGCCGGAAAAAAGTTTGACGCGGTCTTTCAAGAGGCACAGCGGCCGTTCGCATGGAAAAATTTCTGTCCGGCACAAGGGAGGCGGACACAAGCGTCTCTATCGGATGATTGATTTCAAAATAGACAAACTTGGAGTACCCGCCGTTGTGGAAAGAATCGAAAGAGATCCAAATCGCAGCGCTCTTGTTGCTCTTCTTAAATATGCGGACGGAGAGAAAAGATATGTTGTCGCGGTTGAAGGGATGAAAGAAGGCAGCAAAGTGGTCACGGAAGAAAAAGCCTCGATCAAAACAGGCAATCGTCTGGCAATCAAAAATATTCCGTCCGGAACGTCCATTTCTTTGGTTGAGATGTCACCGGGGAAAGGCGCGCAGCTAGCCAGATCCGCCGGTTCATCCGTTGCCATGATGTCAATCGAAGGCGGGATGGCGCAAATCAAGCTATCCTCCGGAGAGATCAGAAAAACAAGCGGAAATTGTTTCGCGACAATCGGACAAGTGAGCAATTATTTGCACAATACGGTTGTTATCGGAAAAGCGGGACGCTCTCGATGGCTCGGCAAACGCCCGACTGTTCGCGGAACGGTGATGAACCCGGTTGACCATCCGCACGGTGGCGGTGAAGGAAAGCAGGGAATCGGTCTCAAACATCCGAAGACTCCGTGGGGCAAGCCGGCGCTTGGAAAAAAGACAAGAAAAAAGCACAAATATAGCAATAAGTTTATTATAAAGCGAAGAAAGAAGAAATAATATGTCAAGAAGTCTCAAAAAAGGTCCCTATGTGGATCAAAAATTGCTCAAGAAACTCATGGACAAGAAGCCGGGTGACAAATCCGTCGTCAAGACATGGAAACGCGCTTCAACGATTGTTCCGGAAATGGTTGGATTCACCTTTGGCGTGCATAACGGAAGAGAATTTATTTCGGTTTTCATCACGGAAGAAATGGTCGGACACAAGCTTGGTGAATTTTCCCTGACGCGCAAGTTCATCCGTCACGGAGGAAAGATGCAGAAGGAGCAAGAGGCGGCAAAGAAAACGGCGGAAGCGCCCAAATCAGAAAAAGTAAACGGAGGAAAGAAATAATTGTTATCTCTACGAATTACGAATCAAGTACGAATATACGAATGGATGCAAAGTTAACGAGAGAGTGAAATATCAGGTTCACTTGGCAAAATAATTGATTGGTATATTCGTAAAAATTCGTAATTCGTAGAGAGGATTAGAAATAATATGATAGTTTCAGCTAAACTAAAAAGCCTACGAAAATCTCCCCGCAAAGTCCGGCTTGTTTCGAGCGCGCTCAAGGGGTTGGATGTGGAGAAAGCCGAGAGCCAGCTGAAATTTTTGGTGAAGGGTTCCGTTCCCTATTTTGAAAAATTACTGAGGAGCGCAGTGGCGAATGCCGAAACAAACTTTGGCCTTGACAAAAACAATTTGTACATCAAGGATGTAATAGTCAATGAAAAAACAAAGATGAAGCGCTGGCTTCCGAGAGCTCACGGACGAGCAAGCTTGCTTCTCAAAAGAACGTGTAGTGTCGAAATCATCCTTGATGAAAGAGTGAAAGGAAAAGGAAGAAAGAAAGTAGTGAAGCAGGAAATCAAAGATGTCAAAAAACCTGAAAAAATTGAAGAGAAGATTGGGAAAGAAGAACTGAAGGAAGAAAAAAAGGAAGTGGTCAAAGAAAAAATTGAGAAGGAATTTATTGATGAGAAGAAAAAAGCGGCTGAATCAAAGGGATTTTTGAAAAGAGTGTTCAGAAGAAAATCAATGTAATTTTATGGGACATAAAGTCAATCCACAAGGGATACGGATCGGAATCACAAGCGATTGGAAATCGCGGTGGTTTTCGAAAAAAGATTTTGCCAGCCAGCTCAAAGAGGACGTCAAGATCCGCGGGTTAGTTTTTAAGCAGCTCAAAAACGCGGCGGTTGGCGGCGTTGAGGTGGAAAGATCCGTCGGTTCGGTCAAGATCATCATCAAAACCGCCCGCCCGGGAATCATCATTGGACGGGGCGGTACCGGCGTGGAAGACATCAAAAAGAAGATAAAAGACGAATTTTTCAAGCAGAAAAAATTGAATCTCAGGGTGGAAGTCGAAGAGATCAAAAATATGGAGGAAAACGCGATGGTGATTGCTCAGAGCGTCGCGGAACAGCTGGAAAAAAGAATGCCTTTCCGCCGGGTTTTGAAAACGACACTCGAACGAATGATGGAGAATAAGAGAATAAATGGAATCAAGATTGAGATATCCGGAAGATTGGGCGGAGCAGATATGTCTCGCCGGGAGTGGTCGGCCAAGGGAAATTTGCCCTTGCACACATTGCGCGCTGACATTGATTTTGCCAAAGTCATCGCCATGACAACCTTCGGAGTGATCGGCGTGAAAGTCTGGGTGAACAGAGGAGAGAAATTTATATAACATGTCAAAAGTCAAATGTAAAATGTCAAAAGTAAGGTATTTGTTTCACTCATAAGTTTTGAGCTCTAACATTTGACATTTGAGATAAATATTATGTTGATGCCCAAGAAAGTAAAACACAGAAAGATCCAAAGGGGCGGAGAGATCCGGGGAAACGCGAAGCGCGGCACGGAAGTGAGCTTTGGGAGTATCGGCCTCAAATCCTTGGAAGCCGGTCTTGTTTCTGCGCGTCAAATTGAGGCGGCGCGGCGCGCGATGACCCGCTATGTCCAGCGCGGCGGGAAAATTTGGATCCGCATTTTTCCCGACAAGCCGATGACCCAAAAAGGCGCCGAAACTCCAATGGGAAAGGGAAAGGGATCAGTCGATCATTTTGTGGCAGTTGTGAAGCCGGGGAGGATCATATTTGAAATGGACGGGGTGGCTCACAACATAGCTAAACGAGCCATGAGGCTCGCGGCGGATAAGCTGAACGTGAAAACCAGAATAGAAGAGCGATAAAAAACAATGCATCATTTGCATGACATTTATGAAGATCAAGGAAATCAGAGAAAAAAGTGAAAACGAACTGAAAAAAGATTTGGCCGAGCTCAGGAACAAGCTGGCCAAGACGCGGTTTGATATTTCAGCCAAGCAAGCGAAGAATCACCGGGATATCAGAATAACGAAAAAAGATATAGCGAGAATATTAACCCTTCTCCAACAAGGTTTCGAAGGGCAAGCTGCAAAGAAAAAAGATTAATTTTATTTTATGAATAAGCCAAACAATAACAATAAAGCTAAGAAGTTTCTCGAAGGCGTGGTTGTGAGCGACAAGATGGACAAGACGGCCGTAGTGGCGGTGAACTCTTTCAAGGCCCATCCAAAATATTTGAAAAGGTATCTGTCCACAAAAAAGTACAAAGCTCATGATCCCGAGAACAAGTGCAAAGTCGGGGACAAGGTGAAAATGGCGGAAACCAAGCCCACAAGCAAAGGGAAAAAATGGAAAATTATTTACAGTGACCAAGGAACAATGAACAACGAACAATAGTTTGTTGATCATTGATCATTGATCATTGATCATTGACGTGATTCAAGCCGAGACAAAATTGAAAGTGGCCGACAACAGCGGAGCAAAGACCATTGAATGTTTCAAGGTGCTCGGCGGCACGCGCCGGAGATACGCTCAACTCGGAGACATCGTTGTCGCTTCGGTGAAATCGGCCGAGCCGCGCGCCGCGATCAAGAAAAAGGCCATTGTGAGAGCGGTGATTGTAAGACAGAGGAAACCTTTCAGGAGAAAGGACGGATCATATATTCGCTTTGATGAAAATGCGGCCGTGATTGTCGATGGGAAAGATCCGAAAGGTACGAGGATATTTGGTCCTATCGCGAGAGAAATTCGGGATAGGGGATATATGAAGATAGTCTCGTTGGCGCCAGAAGTCTGGTAAAAATATATGAAGATAAAAAAGGGCGACAATGTAAAAATATTATCCGGAAAGGACCGGGGAAAAACGGGAAAAGTTTCACGCGTTATGTCTGGCTGCGCGAGATCTGGCGCAGCGAGACCATGTGCCGGAAAAGCGTTTGTGGAAGGATTGAATCTGGTGAAGAAACACATCCGTCCCCGCAAGCAGGGCGAAAAAGGACAAAGGGTTTCCGTTCCGGCGGCGATTGATATTTCAAGTTTGATGCTGGTTTGTCCGAAGTGTTCGAAGGCGACCCGAGTTGGTTTCAAGGTCAGCGAGAAAAACAAGTTTAGGATATGCAAGAAGTGCGGAAGCGAATTATAAAAAGGAAAAAATATATGGCAAGTTTTCTCAAGGAAAAATATAACAAGGAAGTGATCGCCAAACTGAAAGAAAAATTCGGCGCGAAGAACACCATGGCTGTTCCGAAGATCTTGAAGGTATCTCTCAACAGCGGAATCGGAAAATATCTCAAAGAGAAGGATGCAATCGATGAAATCGCGGAAAACCTGAAAAAGATCAGCGGCCAAAAACCCGTTTTTGCAAAATCCAAGAAATCAATCGCTGGATTCAAAGTCCGGGAAGGCCAGGAGGTCGGAGTTTCCGTGACGCTCCGGGGAGAGCGAATGTGGCATTTCTTGGAGAGGCTGGTTGCTTCAGCTCTGCCGCGTGTGAGAGATTTTCGCGGAATTGATCCGAAAAATGTCGATCGGGATGGAAATTTGAATATGGCGATCAAGGAACAGTTTGTTTTTCCGGAAATTGTTCCGGAAGGAGTGAAAACCATTTTCAGTTTCCAAGTGAATGTGACTACGAGTGCGAAGAATAAAGAAGAAGGATTGGAATTATTTAAGTTGTTAGGTTTTCCAATAAAACAAGAATCATAAAATATTATGGCCAAGACATCAACTGAAGCAAGAGCCGGAAAAAAACCGAAATTCTCCACCCGTATTGTGCGGCGCTGTTGGCGCTGCGGGAGAAAGCATGGATATATGCGGGATTTTGAATTGTGCCGAATTTGTTTCCGCGAGCTTGCGAGCGTTGGAGAGATTCCGGGAATCAAGAAATCAAGCTGGTAATAAACAATGAACAACGAACAGTGAACAACGATCAATAATTAGTTTATTTATAAATACTGATCACTGATCATTGTTCACTGATCACTGAAGATTATGTTGGATCCAATTAGCGATATGCTCACAAGAATAAGGAATGCAAACCTTGCCGGACACACGGAAGTTTTTGTGCCGCTTTCGAAGTTGAAACTCGGGATAGCGGGAATTCTCCAGAAGAAGAATTTTGTTGAAAGGATCAGTGAAGCCGAAGTTGAAGGCCGCAAACACATCCGCATCGAACTCAAGTATATTCGAGATGAAAAAGGAAAGAAATCACCATATATGCAAGGACTCAGCCAGGTGAGTCGGCAGGGGCAGAGAATATATGCCGGCAAAGGAGAATTGCCAGTCGTGAGGAGCGGTTATGGATTTTCCGTAGTCTCAACTTCGAAAGGTTTGATGACGGGCGAAGAGGCGAAAAAATCAGGTGTAGGAGGGGAAATTATTTGTGAAGTTTGGTAAACATATGAGCAGAGTTGGCAAAAAACCGATCACTGTCCCGGACGCGGTGGGTATCAATATTTCCGGAAAAAATATTTCCGTCAAAGGGCCGAAAGGGACGCTCGATTTTTCTTTTCATTGGGATGTTGAAGTGAAAGCGGAAGGCAAAGAGATCCAAGTGTCCGTGAAGAAGATCACCAAGCAAACAAAAGCGCTTTGGGGTTTGACGCGGGTTTTGATTTCCAATATGATCGAAGGAACAACCAAGGGATTTGAAAAACAGCTGGAACTCCAAGGTGTTGGATATCGGATGGCGGTCGCGGGGAAAAAACTCAATATGGCTCTTGGATTTTCTCATCCGGTCGATGTGGAAGTTCCGGAAGGGCTTGAAGCAAAAATTGAAAAGAATATTCTCACGATCTCTGGAATTGACAAGCAGAAGGTGGGACAGTTCGCGGCTTCAATTCGCGCTCTCAAAAAAGTTGAGCCGTACAAAGGCAAGGGCTTCCGCTATGTGGGTGAAATTGTGAGAAAGAAAGCGGGCAAAAAAGCGGCCGGAGCGGAAAAATAGTATTTTGTATTTAGTATTTTTATTGCAATGTTGAAGAAAGCTAATTCGAGAAAAAAAAGAATAAGACGGGTTAGGGCAAAGATAGTTGGCACAACCAGTCGTCCACGACTTTGTGTATTTCGAAGTTTGAACTATATTTATGCGCAAATTGTCGATGATGAGAACGGGAAAATTTTGATGTCCGTTGATAGTCGCAAGCTGAAGGGTGCGAAGAACAATATTGAAACGGCCGAAAAGATCGGAGAAGAAATTGCCAAACTTGCTATTGCGAAAAAAATAGATAAAATTGTTTTTGACAAGAGGGGCTACAAATATCACGGAAAAGTGAAAGCAATCGCGGAGGGGGCGCGAAAAGGCGGATTAGTATTTTAGTATTACATTGTTATGGCTAGAAAAAAGTTTCAATCAAGAAAAGAGCGACCCGAATATGACCAAAAATTGCTGGATTTGGCTCGTGTTACCCGTGTTGTGAAGGGCGGGCGCCGTTTTCGTTTTCGGGCGACTTTGGTGATCGGGAACCGGAATGGGAAGGTCGGAGTGGGCGTAGCCAAGGGTGCTGATGTGAGTGAAGCGGTCCGCAAGGCTTTCAATGATGCCAAGAAAAAATTGATCTTAGTGAAAAGACACAACAGCACGATTGCTTGCCCGGCGGAGGCGAAGGTCGGGAGCGCCAAGGTGATGCTGAAGCCAGCAAAAGCGGGACGTGGAATTGTGGCGGGCGGGTCAGTGCGCGCGGTCGTTGAACTGGCCGGGATTCGCGATATAGTTTCGAAATCAATGGGATCGGCAAACAAGCTAAGCGTAGCGAGAGCAACGCTGGCCGCTCTCGAGAATGTGAAAACTTTGAGCGGCAGAGAAAAATAATTTGAAAATCTATGCAGATCCATCAACTGAAAATCAAGACCCAGAAGAAAAAGCGGCGTATTGGCCGGGGCGGAAAAAAGGGGACATATTCCGGTCGCGGAATGAAAGGCCAGAAGTCTCGTTCGGGAGCAAACGTAAACCCGATTTTTGAAGGTGGCCGTTCAACGCTCATTGAGCATTTGCCAAAAGTGAGAGGTTTCAAATCCCATCATCCCAAAAACCAGGTCGTTGATCTCACAAAGATTGAAAAACATTTTGCGGACGGCGATTTGGTGAACCCGCAGTCTTTGCTTGCGAGGAAAATTGTTGATAACATAAAATCGCCAGTCAAGATTTTGAGCGACGGGAAAATAACGAAAAAACTCACTATCGAAAAATGCTTGGTGTCAAAGGCGGCCAAAGAAAAGATTGAAAAAGCAGGCGGAGAAATAGCTTAATTTTCAATGATCAATGATCAATTTTCAAATAATGATCAATTTCTGAATTTTCAAACATTGTAAATTGGGTCATTGAAAATTCATTGTAAATTGAAAATTGATAATTGGAAATTTTTTATTTATTTTATGTTGGAGAAGTTCCTGCAGGTATTTAAAATAAAAGAACTCAGAAATAAGATATTGTTTGTATTGGGGATTCTTGTTGTTTTTCGCCTCGCGGCGAACGTTCCCGTGCCGGGCGTGAATGTGGAACAGCTCCGTCAGTTTTTTGAGAACAACCAGTTCTTCGGACTTTTGAACCTTTTTTCCGGAGGAGGTCTACGCAATATTTCGATTGTGATGCTGGGCGTCGGCCCGTATATCACCGCTTCGATCATCATGCAGCTTCTCACAATGATCGTGCCTCGTCTTGAACAGATATACAAAGAAGAAGGCGAAGCGGGGCGACAAAAATTCAATATGTGGACCCGTTGGATCACGGTGCCGCTGGCCGCGATGCAGACTTTCGGGATGGTGAAGCTTTTCCAGTCACAGGGAATATTCTCGACCCTTTCCCCGTTTCAACTGGCAACGATCATCATCACCGCGACGGCCGGGACGATTTTTCTCATGTGGCTTGGGGAGCTCATCACGGAGAAAAATATCGGAAACGGTGTTTCGATCATCATCTTCGCGGGAATCGTGGCGGGTCTGCCAACTTCGATTTCGCGCCTTTTCGCGGTCTGGGATCCGTCGAAACTTTTTTCGTATATCGGCTTTTTGATTTTTGGAATTGCCGTGATCGCCGCCGTGGTATTCGTCACGGAAGGCCAGCGCAATATTCCGGTTTCCTATGCCAAGCGCGTGCGGGGAAACCGCATCTATGGCGGGACCTCCACCCATCTGCCGCTTCGCGTGAACCAAGCCGGCGTGATCCCGATCATTTTCGCGATGTCGATCATGCTTTTTCCGGGGATGATCGCCAATTTTTTTGTGACGGCTTCGAATCCGGCCGTGGCCAATTTCGCGACCTCGATCAGCAATTTATTCAAAAATCAGATATTCTATGGCTCGATCTATTTCATTTTGGTCGTGGCTTTTACCTATTTCTATACCGCGGTTACTTTCGATCCGCACCAGATCGCGGAGAATTTGCAAAAACAAGGCGGCTATGTCCCGGGAATCCGTCCCGGACAGAACACGGCTGATTATCTCGCTCGGACGCTCAATCGCATCACCCTCGCGGGCGCGCTTTTCTTGGGACTTATCGCTGTTTTGCCTTTCGTTGTGCAGGGACTCACGAACATCCAGTCCCTCACCATTGGTGGAACGGGACTCCTCATCGTCGTTGCTGTCGTCATTGAAATTATGAAACAACTCGAATCGCAAATGATCATGCGCGACTACGAAGGATTTTAATCTTATGAATATTATAGTCTTGGGTCCGCAGGGATCGGGCAAAGGAACACAGGCCGAAAAACTGGCGGAAAAATTCAATCTTGAGCACATTGATATGGGCAAGTCTTTGCGCGAGGTGGCGAAACAAGATACGCCGCTCGGGAAGGAAATATACAATATCCAGAATGTGACGAATACGCTCGTGCCGAGCCGGATCTTGCGGGAGGTTTTGCACCTCAAGTTGAATTCCCTCCCGAGGGAGCAGGGGATTTTGTTTGAAGGCGTTCCGCGAACTTCGGATCAGCAGGGATATTTGGAAGAAGAAATTCACAACTCTGGACGCAAAATAGACGCCGTGATTTTCATCAACATCCCGGAAGAAGAAACCATGAAAAGGATTTCAAAGCGCTGGGTATGTAAAAAGCATCAGCATGTTCTGATCATGGGAAAGGATATTCGGAACGAAAAAGACAAATGTCCAATTGATGGAAGCGAAATATTCCAACGGACAGATGATACGTTTGAAGG
>Ga0172371_10003520_pt1 | contig 24198 bp, 31 predicted proteins | sample Lak12m_FD_114543 | JGI IMG/M metagenome (GOLD analysis project Ga0172371, IMG submission 114543) | Freshwater microbial communities from Kabuno Bay, South-Kivu, Congo - kab_022012_12m | ecosystem: Environmental > Aquatic > Freshwater > Lake | place: Democratic Republic of the Congo: South-Kivu... | reverse complement strand
GGCTAATTTGGGCAAAAACACTTAAATTAGAGAGCATTGGGACAGCTCTTCCGTAAGTCCCTTTATTTTTTAAGAACTTGAAAGGAACCAATTATGAAATTTTTATTGACAACATTATCGACAAGTCGACATTTACAAAATTCTATAATTGATTCTATTTAAAACATATAATTTATTGCCAGTATGGCGAAATTGGAAGACGCATCTGACTTAAGATCAGACGACATCGATCATCTCGGTTCAAGTCCGGGTACTGGCACCAAATGGGCTGTTAGTTTTAACGGAAAAACGATCGGTTTGCAACCGATAATTAGGAGTTCGATTCCCCTACGGTCCACCAGATTTTATACTAGCAGTGGCGTAATCAGGCAACGCAAATGACTGTGACTCATTAAATACGGGTTCAAATCCCGTCTGCTAGTCCAATGCTTTATTAGCACAGTGGTTAGTGCAGTTGACTTGTAATCATCAGACCGTCGTTCGATTCGGCGATAAAGCACCATTTACGGAAGATTGTCAGAGCTGGTTTAATGAGACAGTCTTGAAAACTGTTGGTGGTTCATGTCACCCGCGAGTTCGAATCTCGCATCTTCCTCCACGGGCATTTAGCACAGCGGTTAGTGCTCTCGCCTTATAAGCGAGCAACGGTCGTTCGACTCTATCAATGCCCACCAAAAAATTAATTAAAAAGTTATTTACTTTTTTAAAAATAGATTATACAATGAATTTATTAAAGGAGACTTTCACATGACAAAAGTCAAATTAATTAAAACATATGAAGACGAAGACGGTGTTTATTCAATGATTCCCGACGATATTTCGAAAATCTTGACAATTGACGAACCTGTTTTTGAATTTCTTGTCGAAGATGATAAATTTGTTCGTCAATATGAAACGCTTTCCCACGTGTATATTGCCGCGTTTAAAAATAATATTTGCGTCACGATATTCGTATATTTAAAAAACTTCACAAGTGGCAAAACAAAAAACAAAGAAAATTGAAAGGACTTTTGTATGTCGTCTCGCAATAGTAATTCAAATGAAAAATTGAATCGTCATTTTAATGACAAAAAAAACATGCTCAAAAAAATTCGTCAAAAGCGACGCTGGGAAAAACATCAGACATTTGAATAAAAAAGTATTTACATTTTAAAAAATAAGTAATATAATGTAATTGTAAAACGGAGGAAGTTATGAAAAACGCAACTACATGGATCTTCAATGGCAATGATTTTATTTTTGGACACTATCCTGATTTTATTCGAGACGCCGTTAACAACGAAAAATTTACAAACATCAACTACAACAATGAGAAATCATCGATCGACGTTTTAACGTCAAATGGAAAAACACGAATCGAAGATGGAGATTTGATTTTTTTCATTGATGAAGTAACAATTGTGGTTGGAAAACAAGATAAGGGAGAATAAGAACATGACAAAGTTAAATTGTAATAGATGTGGAAAATCAATTATTGTTGAAAAAGATCCATATTATGAAGGCAACTATGGTATCATTTATTGCAACAGTTGCGGCAATAAACATTTGTTAAACAGTCAACATGGTTATTATGAAGAACGTGAAGCAATGGGCAATTCAAACGCAATATTTAATAATGATTTAAGTGATGTTGATTTCTTTATATTTCATAAAGGAGAATAAACATGATAACAGAAGCATTTGTCGATTTTTGCAATTCATATTTGAACAATTATAATTTGTGGGTCAACACGTTCAAGGGAAAACTTTTATTAGAAGAGAAAAATCCCAACCATGTGAAATTTATGATTGACATAAAATATGCCGTCACGAAAAAAGAAATGATTATGCGCGCAATTGAATATTATTATCATGACCAAACGACAATTGATCAACTAAAAGACTTTTTGTCTGATGATGACGACGTGTATAATTATTTCATGCTCAAAGACAAAAAGGGAGCATGGTACACGAATAAAATTTATACAATGCTAAAAAAAGTTGAAACGATTAGGATTTCAATCTTATCAAAGTGGAACTTTGTTTTGCCACTATTTTTCAAAGGCAGCATTGACGGTTTAGAAATTTTATCAGGATTGCAATTTGAAAACATCAACGGCGAATTAACTGATGACGGAATAAAACTCGCCTATGATGCAATTGAAAAATTAGAAAAAGAAATCTTCATTTTTGATGAACATTTGTGGATGATTTTAACAACAAACAAACTTTTATTTGAAGACTTACTTTGCGAATTCCACATTTTATGGAGATTATTTGAAAATTCAAACTATGAATTTGAAAAATTCATATATATCATGAGCATATATCCTTTTGATTTAACCGAACCGTTTGTTGAAATTGAAATGTCTCAATATATTGACAGCAACTTACCATACAGCATGTTCCAAAAACAAATCATTACGTCGATTAAAATGAAAAATGAAAAATGAACATTAATAATTTCTTTTTAATTGAAATGGATTTTGAAGTCTACAAGTTTGATTGGGTTGCAGGCTTTAAGATTTCAAATACAGGAGAATATATTCAAATACACAATGACATTAAAGAATTAAAAGAATTCTTAGCAAAATATCGTGATGCTATTTATTTCACAATTAATGGCGAAAGATATGACAATAATATTCTTGAAGCAACATTGAATGATGAAAACCCTTTTTATGTGTCTCAAGCAATTATTAATAACAATGAAGATCGTTATGCAAGACGACTTCCGATCATGACATACGATTTATCAAAGGGAAAAACATTCATGCCATCATTGAAAGTTTTTGAATCAAACAATGGCATGTCAATTGAAGAATTACCAATTTCGCCTACATATGTTGAAAAATTAACAGATGAGCAACTTAACATACTGAAAAAATATAATCGTCACGACCTTGACGCGACAGAACTGTCAATGAAACAAAGATTTGAAGAATCGTTTATGGTTAAAGTCAGATTGATTCGTTATTTTAATCTTGATCTTAAATGGTGGATTTCGCGGACATTAGTATCAATCGTCACCAAAGGTTTGGGCGCAAAACGAGGCGAGTTCTCGCATCAAAATTTTACATTTGCAAATCAATTTTCATGTTTGCAAATCAACAATGAAACGGTCAAAAAACATCTTGAAAATGAAAATTTCTATAACGACGACTTAACAATTAAAATCGCGGGAGTTGTTCATCATATTCGAAAAGGTGGCATTCATGCAGCAGTCGACGGCTATTACGAAACAAATGATTGTTGGCATGCCGACTTCGCATCATTTTATCCAAGTTTGATGATTGTGTTTGGCCTTTTGTCACGCGCTCTTGACGATGACGGAAAGAAAAAATTCATTAAATTGCGCGATGACAGGTATGAAGCAAAGAAAAAAAAAGATATTACTGATATTGCCCTTAAAGAAGCAATCAACTCGATGTTCGGCGCCGCTCAATCTGATTATTCAGATTTATATGATCCGTCTCGATCAACATTGGTGTGCATGTATGGTCAGGCATTTGCAATTGACTTAACAGAAAAACTTGAACCATATATTAAATTAATTCAAAGTAACACTGACGGTATTATTTTTGAATTAAAAGAAAATACAGATGAATGCAAACAGAATATGATAAGAACTCTTGATGAGTTTACTCAACGAACGCAATTGAAACTTGATCTTGAACATTGGGATCGTTTATGTCAAAAAGACGTTAACAATTATGTTGCTGTATTTGAAGGAAAGATTCAATCAAAAGGCAATATGACGAATTTATGGGATTTGACTCCCGATCACGCATATTATCGCGGAACATACAGAGTGTTTCAAACAACTGTTGTCGATCGCGCAACAACGCTTAATTTATTATTTGGCACGTCTATTGAAGAAATTATTCAAGAAGAATTTGATAAAAAAAACTGGTTTAGATTTCAAGCAACATCTAAAACAGGAAAGATGTATCACGCAGTTAGATTGATCGAAACAAATTATGACATTGATGAGCAAATTCAACAAGTCGACATGCTTATAAAAAATAAAGATGTTAAGAAGTTTCTTAAAGATGAGTTAAAAATTACAATTAAGAACTATAATGACTTTATGCTTCAAAAAGCAATGAATAATTTTAGCGTCGACGATGTCAATGTATTAAATGAAATTGGAATTAAGATAGTTGATGAAGAAGAAAAAATTACAGACATTCAGCATATAAATAGAGTTTTCGCATCAAATGACCGAAAAAAGAAAAGAGTCATCAAAAAATATAAATATGTTAAAGATGTTGAGAAAAATTCTGATGGAGAAAAACTATGGAATGGAAAGATGAAAGAATCAGCATCGTTGATTTCAAATATTCCCGACAATGTATTTGTGTTTAATGGCGATATGAGTGATTTTACTGATGAGCATGCAAAACAAATCGACTTGCAATGGTATATCGATCAAGCATATTATCAAGTGAATTTCTATAAAACAAAAGGAACAAAGAAAATTCAGGAGGATATTGACGATGAAATTTAGTCAAGTTGTATTTGAAGGACCAAATAGAGCAGGAAAAACATCAGCGAAAACAGCATTTGAGAAGTTAACGAATTTTAAATATGTGACGATTGATAGATCGATTATCACAAATATCGTTTATAATCGTTTATTTAATCGTCCCGATTATAAATTCGATTTAAGTCAATATCGTGATATTATTTTTGTTTATTGCTATGCACCGATTGACATAATTAGACAACGTTATATTGAAACAAATCATCCGCCATTTCAAATGAAAGAAGAAATTGTTTTGTATAGTCAAGTGGCTCATGAATTCGTTAAAGATGGATTTCACATTGTCTTCTTTGATACATCAATTCAAACATCTGAAGAGATAGCAGAAAAAATTGTTAAATATATTGACAACTTAGAAGAAAACTATTTACATTTATAAAAAAAGTAATTATAATTAAATTATTCAAAGGAGTAATATAATGATAAAATTAGATGTTAAAGAGAAACGATTCCCAAGATGGGACAATGTTGACATCGATCACAAGTACGTTAATTTTTCAGATGTGTTAAAAGTGACGTTGATTAATTCTCCAGCAATTGACGATACCGTTAAAACAATCGGATCAATGGTTTTATCAACATGGGATCGTACTCCGTTCGACACATTGCAGCATCTTGATTTTCAATCATTAACGCGATTAACATATCGCGCGCTTCAGGGAAAATTTTTGCCATCGGCACTTGAATCATGGCGAATATCATTTTTAGTTGAAGGATTGACTGCGCATGATTTAACTCATATATTACGAAGTAGAGCATTTGCATTTGCATCTGACTGCACGGGTGACAGAGTTAATAATTATCGTCCGATCGTCATACCGTCGTTCTTGCAAGACATGGGAAACGACTATGTTATTCGCTTTAAAAAAGCAAATGATGAATTGATGTGTCTTTATAAAGAAGCAATGGAACATAAAGACGTAAATGGAAATCATGATATTTCAAACCTTGATACAAGATTGTTGCTTCCCAGAACAGCAACTCAATTTTTATATTTTTCATGCTCAATTGGCGATGCGCTATCATTTATAAGAAGCAGACTTGATCGTCAAATTCAACCTGGTTTTTCAGACAACATGCTTGCAATTATGATGCTTCATGCATTGTCAGAAAAATATTATTTTATCTCAACGCTTATCGACATTAATGGAAAAAATAATTTCTATATTTCAGAATCAAATACAAATTTTGGTTCTCATTATTTCAAACCTTTGCCGCAAAATGAAAAACAAATTGCCCATTCGAATGAACATTTTCTCTATAAAGACAAGGCAAGAAACGATTTACTTGGACAACAAGAATTTGTGAAAATGTGGAATTATTATGAGGGCGAAATCAATACATTAAAAGATATATCTCATACTGCATTTCCATATTTATATGATGAAGAATTTCTTAATGACTGGAAATAAACAATGAAACTTTTTAAATTACTTCATGACAATACTTTATATCCATCAAAAGCATATGTAAAAGATGCCGGTTATGATATTTATTTACCTTGCGATATAACATTGAGTCCGGGCGAAACAATTAAACTTCCATTAGAAGTATCAATTAACTGGGATATAATCGACACTCAATTTATTACAGCATTGATTCTTCCCAGAAGTTCATCACTTCTTTATGGAAAAATAAACATGATGGCAGGAGTTATCGACTATGGATATACGGGAAGCCTTCATTTTGTTGGAACAAATATCTCAAATGAGACAATCATTTTGAAAAAAGAAACACGAGTTTTACAATGTGTTTTTCTGAATATATTGAATAAAATCGACGATACAAATGTTATTAATAAAGATGATCGAAAAAACAGTTCATTCGGATCATCTGGAGGAGCGTTAAAGTCATGATTGATTTTGTAAAACTACGGCACAATTTGCCTAAAGAAATTATTAACAAAGGATTGTTTTGTGTCACAGAAGTAAATGCAAAATATCCATTTTCTCCCAAATTAAAATCACGAATTGCAAGTAATGGGCCTGATTTTTTACCATTTGAAGAACTTGAAGAACATGCAAAAGACAATAAATTTTATGAAACTGTTGGCCTTCAAATAAAGAATATTTTTTCAGCAATCGATATTGACGATGTTATTTCAAATGATGGATTAATTAAAGAATATGCAAAAGATATTATTGAATTGTTTGATTCATACACTGAAATTTCTCCATCGGGAAAAGGAATTAGAATTTTATTTTTAATGCCTGAAGATTTTATATTTGACAGGTCAAAATTTTATATTCATGAACAACATCGAAAGATTGAATTTTATGACGCAAAAGACCAAGGCATGTTTGGCGCAAGAATGGTTAGGCTGTCGGGCAATCCGTATAAGAAGATTAGAGAATTAAAAGAAATTGACATTGAGATAGTCAAACAATTTTTGTCAACATACATGAAAAAACGACATTCATTTGATAAAACAGAATTAGAATTTTCAAATGAACCTGCAAATCCCGACATTGTTTTAGCAACTATTTATTATCTTAAGCATGACCAATATTATATTTCTCTTGATCAGAGATTTATTAAATTTCCATCAGAAAGTGAAGCAGACTTCGCAATGTGTCGACGACTTAGCGAGTATACAAACAATATCAATGAAATTAAAGCTATCTTCAATATGAGTAATTTTTATAAAGATAAAGATTTCAGACATAAAAATAAATGGGACGTTGGGGATTATGCAGACAACACAATTAAAAATGTTCTGATGATTCGCAGAACGCCCAATATGAAATTAATTACGTCTATTCCAAATAAAAATGCAACGCCTGATCAACTATACAACGTGTTTGTCGAACTATATGGTTCTTACTTATATGAAAATTGTTTAAATAAGCAGATTATCGCAAAACAACTTGTTATTGGAAAAAATACTTTTGATGGGCCTGTCGATCTTAAATCGCTTGCAACAGCAATTGTTACTCAATTTAGCAGTTTAAGCATTGATATTAATTTTACAATTGTTCAAAATCTTTTAGGAAACGTTGCAAAAATTCGTCCTTATCATCCTGTTTATGAAAAATATATTGAACTATTAAGAAACAATGTTAAACCCTTTAATGAAATTGAGTCAACAAATTATATTGAACGATTTTTTATCAATCATGCTTATGCAGAAGATGTTGATATAAATTTAAATTATACATATTTTTATCTTCTTGGCACTGTCGCAAAACCATTGGGATTTCTATCTGCATTTGACACATGCCCAATTTTTAAAGGACCTGCGGGATCTGGCAAATCGTCAACATTAAAGATTTATATTAACCACGTGTTTGGGCCAATGTTTTTTAAAGAGAATCTTCCACCGACAATTATGGAAGACTCGCGAGATTATTATTATAAAGTTGGTGGAGCAATTGTTGCTGAAATTGCAGAATTAAAAGAAAAATCAGTTACATCAGATATATTCCATATGATGAATGACATGATTTCAACAAAATATGTAACGACCGATTTAAAATATGGTTCAACAATTGTATTGCCGAACTATACATGTTATTATACAACATGCAATAATGAATATGCAATTCCCGCTGACTTTGACAATAGACGTTATTTTGTTATAAATTGCGGTGAAAATTATGTCGATGGAAAAACAATCGTTAATATTCCTGAAAAATCAGAATGCGAATCTATTTTTGTGACTTTAATGCAAAAAGTATTGAATGATCCTGATGAAGTTGCAAGAGCAATTCAAGGATTTTTAACATCAAAAGATTATCGCAAAGTCACAAAGTCAAGTGAAGTTGTTAGCGGCGACAAAATCGACGTCGTATTATCGCTTTATCTTCCCATTGTTGATTTTACAGCAATTAATCGCGAAAAATTCTTAAATGAAATTTATACAAATGCTGAAAAATTAATCGGAAAAGAAGTTAGAAATGAAATTCCTGAAGATGAACTCTTAGAAATCTTTATTAGTTATGATCATCCGGGTGAAAAAATTAGCAAAAAAGAAAGATCGCGCTATATTCGCTATTTATCAACATTTATTACAAACTTGAATGCAATCATTAAAGGTGACAATAACAAATGGGCAAGAAAATGTGTTATTAAAAGTGGACGAATTTATGCATACTATACTATTCAAAATAATAGAATCACGGAGCATATTATCAACCATATTAAGACAATGATTGGAATTTAAATGAAAAATTATAAGTTTACTCGGTTTTTAAATGACTATGGGACTCAATTTACACCTCATTACGAATTTATTCCCACAAGTGAGTTTTTATTATATCTCGTTGAATCAGGAATGATTATCAAAAAACGCTCATTGAATACTCTTATGAAAAATCGAGGGTGGGAAAGAGCAAAAATGAAAATCAATAATAAATTAATAGATGTTTTTCGACGAGAAAATCATGCAAAAATTAGAAAAACAACTCGGCCGGACGAGTCAGATGAACTTGATAAAATTGTTAAATTAATTTTCAAAGAAGAAAAAGATAAATATATTCTTATTGAGAACATTCGTTTATCATTAAAATATTTTGGTTATGAAAATGATGCTATAAATAACGTTCTGAACTATATGTCAAAAACTTATAGAAATGTAATTATTCATAATTTTAAATATTTTACAAATTCAAAGAAATGATGTATAATATTAAAGTAAGGAGATGATAATATTATGAGAGAAGATTTAGAGATTCTGAATCAGTATCTAAATGAAAAGATACCTGTTATGTATGCGCAGGGAAATATAAAATTCGTGTTTTTAAAGCAATTTTATCTTTACTTAAAATCAAACGGTATAAAACTGACGCATCGAGAAGTCGAATTGTGGTTAGAAAGCAAAGGATGGAAACGAGGAGTTAAATATATTCGCGAATTAGGAATGCCCTATATTGTAACGTATATTGAATCAAATGAAGTCTATAGTAATCCCGTTATAAAAGAATCAAACAAAATTACCGATCACAATGAAAAAATTGTTAACGAAACATTGCAAAAAATCCTTGATGAACGTCGTCAAGAAATGCAAAAAGACGATTTAAAAATCTGGGGCACAATAAAAGAATATAAACTGATATTGGCTCAAAAATTAAAATTAGAATTTGAAGAAACATCAAAATTAGTTAAGCACATTAAAAATGCAACAAAAGAAATTTTAACACAAGAAAATGTCTATCATCGTCCATATCGTTCAAATACAATTAAACGTCATTTGTACGAATATCCAAAAGACGAATAACTAAAATAGCCAGAAAAAACAGTCTGGCTATTTTTTATAATTATTTTTTAAATATTATGTTATAATATCATTGTAATATCATTATGATATTATATAAATTTATGAAAAAATTTTTATTAAGGATCGATGACAATTTAGATTTTGAAATTGAACAATATTTATTAACGCGAGATATTTCAAAAAATAAATTTATATTGAAAGCAATCAATCGGTTCTTAAGAAAGAATAAAAAACAAAGATGAATCCCCTTATGATTTTAAAACGACAACTCTATCGAAAATCATTATATGATTTTGTTAAAGATTTTTGGAACGAATGTGATCCTGCAGCATTCATTGAGGGATTTTTAATTAATTATCTTTGCGAACTATTTATGTGGGCAGTGCGAGACTGGTTGCCCGAAGATGTGACGCAACATTTTATTTCAGACGATGAATTAAAAAAAGTTATAAAACCATTGTTGAACGTATATAATTTTAGAGCAAAAAATGTTCGCAACCACATGATTATCATGCCGCCAAGACATATGAAATCGCTTATTTTCAATGTATTGGGCCCCTGTTGGCTATTTAGTATGGCAGCAATAAAGGTTGCATCTGTATCACATACAGAGCGTCTTGCAACAGACATGAACATTATGCGTCAAAAAGTAATTAACAGTGAAAGATGGAAAAATCATTTTCCAGACGTGTATTTAATTAAAGATGAATCAACAAAATTAATAGGAAGTCATTTAGGAGAATTATATAGTATCAATCGTGTATCATTTACCGGTTATGGAGCAGATATTATTATCAATGACGATATCATTAGCGCCGAACAAGCAAGAAAAAATAAAGAAGAAATGAATGGCGCAAAAGAATATTATCGAAACACAATGCCTCAACGTCGAAATAATCCATTTAAAAGTTGCATATTCAATGTTCAACAAAGACTTGCACTAAATGACGTTGCAGGTATGATTATAAACGATACAAAATTATTATCAACATATACTTATACAGTGTTTCCTGCAGAAACAAGGCTTCCTGTCAATATTATTTTTCCATGTTCAGGAAAAATCTGGTCACGACCTGTAAACGATCATTTATGGCCCGAACGTTTTGGTGATTATTCAGATGAAAAAATTCAAGTTGGACAAACAATTTTTGAAACACAATATAATCAAAATCCTTTGACAACAGACACTGGGGTTGTATCTGATGAAAACATTCATTATATGAACGAAATTGAAGCAGATAATATTCTTAAAAATTATGATTTTATTTTCTCATCTCATGACTTTCCTGTTAAAGAAACAAAAACATCTGACCATTTGGGATCAGTGTTAGGCGTTTATAAAAATGGAAAACTTTTAATCATTGACGCATTAGACCAAAAGATGAATTATGAAAAAGGTGAAAAATATGTTGACAATCTCGCAGATGAATATCCGGGAATTATTCAAGTTGTTGAAGATGCAGCAAATGGCGCCGTTATTATTCAGCGTCGACAAGGCACAAAAGCAAATGTCATTCCTTTTTCTCCGGCAATAGGCAGTAAAGCTCAGCGACTTGAAACAGCAAACATGCGTTTAATTAGTAAAAATGTTTATTTTTTAACAAACAAAGTCGGCGAACCAAGTGACGCAATTAGAAACCTTATTGAAAAATTACTTTTATTCCCATATGTCGATCACGATGACGTCGTTGATGCATTTAGCATGCTGGTTTTGTTTGTGTTTGAACGATTAATTCTTGGAATTTTCAGTGAATCAATTAAAGACGATAATTATATTGACTTTGAAGTTATTGCATATAAATATAAAATAACAACAAACAATTTCACATCTATAATTCGAGAAAATAATAAGTATAAATTATTAAAAATTTATTATGATTCGCCAAATGACACTGTTATTGTAAAAGATGAAAGATGTTTCTTTGGCGACGAAGAACTTGCATTACGGATAATCAATGAATTCGCAAAAGATTCAATTGTTGTCGACGCAACAAAAGATGGAGAACTATATAACATATTTTCAAGTCGAATTAACATTGTTTGGTATCCCGATGATCGTCCTTTGACAACTCAAATTTCACAATTGAAATTGGGATTTACATTAAAAAGAATTTTAATAAATAAAGCATGCTATAATTTTAAAAGCGACTTATTACAATTATCATATGATGAAAATCTTCGCAAATATTCAGGTATTTTAAAATTAAAAGGAAATGAAGGCCTTGTCGCATGTTTAAGAAGCACAATTTATTATTTTAAAGGAGATGGTGAATTTTATGAATTATAATCTTGCAATTGAAAATATCGATTACAATTCAATTTCAAAAGAACTTGGAATTGAATTAATTGATGTTTATAATTATTTTAACAATCAAAACATCACTTATAAATTTCCAATTCGAAAATTAACAGAAGAAGAAAAGAATTTTGCCGACGCCTGTGTGCGTTTACAAGATTATACATTGATTCAACTTCTTGAATTAGCCGATGACTACAAGATTGATCGAAAAAAAGTTGAAAAAGATATATTTTTAATTGCCAATGAAATGTCAAAAATAAACAATTATAAAATAGTAAAAAAATATTTTGATATTCTAATTCGACCATATATCGACCATGGAAATTCAGTTCCGATGCAAATGTTTATGCTATCAAAAGAAAATATTCTAATGTTATTAAGCAATGTTGCAATGGGCATTCCCTTAGGCGAATTTGAAAAAATTGATATTAAAGATCGCATGTCAGCATTAAAAACGTTACTTGATCAAATTAAAACAGATGACATTCAAAGTCAATTGCGTCAAATCAACTATGAAGAATATGATAAAAAATTACAGAATTTAACACCCGATGAATTGCTTTTTGCAATTAAAGCTCTTCAAAAGAAAATAGAATAATATTTACATTTATAAAAATAAATTGTATAATCATAATGTAATAAATATGATTTACGAAACATTATATGACTGGCAAAAACCGTTTGTTGACGACTATCTTGATAAATCGCGATGGGGTTATTTCCTTGACATGGGAATTGGAAAAACAAAAATAATGATGTCATGCGCAGAAAAACATAATTCAGATTGCATTATTGTTGTGACAATTGCAAGTAAAGTAATTGAAGAAGAAATCGATGGATCATTTGCATGTGAAGCAATTCTTGGTGGCTATATTCCATTTTATAGTCATTTATTGCATAAACCAAAATATCAAGCAGAACTTGATAAAGCAATACGAAACAATGAAAAAATTTGTTTCATTTGCAGTTATTCATATTTGACTTTTAGAACACGAGGCGAAAATTTAGGAATAAAAGTTTTTTATGCATTGTGTCAACGATATAAAAATATTACATTGATATTTGATGAAGCTCATCATTTAAAAAATACAACAAGTAAAATTACAAAATTTTTCGATGCATTTTTTCACAATAAACTTTTACCAAAGTTATATAAAGAAAATCATATTAGAGATAATATAAAACACATCTATATGGGCACGGGCACTCCATTTACCGTTGGTTATGAAGATCTTTATATGTTAGTGAAGTTATTGGGAAAAAAATGGAATTATGAAGAATTCAAATCGAATTTTTGTGTCATTGTAAATCATCAAAAATTTAAAACTGTTGGTTATTCAAATAAGAGATTAACATACGAAACAATTGAATCATATAAAAATGTTGATGAATTATTTAAAACAGTTAATAGTTTTGCATGTTTTGCATTAACAGATGATTATTACAAGACTCTTCCGTTGATTGTCTCGACGACAACATATGTTAGAAAAAGCGATGCGTATATAAAGATGTCAAGTAGAAGTAAAAAAAATAAATATTATCGCGTATTTGATAATTTTATCTGTGATACGCCCGGGAAATTCAAATTAAGACTGAGACAATTATCGAGCGGATTTATGGGAAATTCAGAAGAAGCAAAAGTTTATTCGTATGAAAAGATGAATAAATTATTTGACATCATAAATGAAAACATAAACAACTATGTTATTTTTTATAATTATGTTCCCGAACTTCTTATGATAATTTCAGCATGCGAGTCGGCAGGATATAAATATGATTTATGGAATGGCGAAACAAAGTCATTGACGAATTACAATGATGACACAATAAAAATTAAAAAAGTTATAATTGCAAATGTTGATAGCGGAAAAGAAGGTTTAAATCTTCCCAAGTATCATCATGTAATTTTCTTTAGTTTGCCCGACACATGGGCTGAATATAATCAGTCACGTCGACGAATAGTTCGAATTACGTCAGATGCAAAGCATGTTTTCATAACAAATATTATTATGACAGGAACAGTTGAAGAAAGAATCTGGAACATGTTGAAGATTGAAAAAGATTATACAGATGACATTTTTGCATCACAATATTGGGAGAACGAACATGAATAATTTATTTGATGAAATAAAATTAAAAGACAAAACATCTAGAGAAAATTCTAATTTAAAACCAAGCATTTGTAAGTATCTCGACAAATTAAAAAAACATGGACTTCTTTTGCGATATGATAAAAACTGGGGTGGAACTTTTGGCAAAGCCGGCCGTCCAGATTTAGAAGTTATCTATAAAAGTCAAACGTGGTATTTTGAATTAAAAGATAAAGCCATTCTTGACACCATTCAAACTGCCGTTATTGAAGAATTAAAACTATTAAATGTTCCAGTATATGTCATACATTCGCTTGATGAATTTAAAACAATTATTTATTAAATTTTTATTTACATTAATAAAGATTAATGTTATAATAAATTTGTAAAAAGGAGACGCAAATGAGTCATCAGTTAGTAAATGTAAATGATCTACCTATTTTAACTCTTGATGTTAAAACAAACATTGACATAATTGAAAAATCAATAAAAGAACGCTTTGATTTTCTCGAACTTGAAACTCTTGCGCCTACGTTAGATAATCAAAAGGATTTGCGCGATGCAAGAGCTTTTTTTAAAAATGAATTTAATGAATATGAATCTGAAAGAAAAGATATAAAAAATCATCTTCTTGCTCCTTATAATGAATTCAATGCGCTATATGATGAAAAAATTAAAAAAACATTTGATTCAATTGATAAAATTCTCAATGACAAAATTACATCAATTAACGTAATACGTCTTGCAGAAAAAACAAATTATCAGAAAGAATATTTTTCAAATAAAATTTTCTCAATGGAATTAAATAAATTCCCGTGGATTACAATTTCATCGCTTCATTTAGATAATATTAGTATGAATGATAGTGAAAAATTAATTCGAGATTCAATTGATTTTGCATTAAAAAAAGTAGTTGATGATTTGAATGTCATTTCGCATCTTGAATTTTCAAATGAAATATTCATTGAATATAGTGAGTCTCTTGATTTGACAAATTCAATTTTACTTGTTAAAACAAGACAAGAAAAATTAAAACAAATTTATCATGGACAAATTGAAACAGAAAAGAAAATTATTAGTGAAATTCTAAACGATGATACAGACGGAGAACTTATAAAAGTTCAAATGAATTTTCTTGCAACTGAAAAACAACTTCAAAAAATAAGTAATTTCTTTGATGACATGAAAATTGAATACGAGGTGATTGACGATGACAATTAATTTTGCATATGACGATGAGCTTTTTCAATCAAATGTTTATGTTGTTCAAAATATAAAAGATACAATTCATGTTATTTATAGCGATCGCAATACAAAATATTTAACATTTCCTTTAAAAAATAAAAATGAATTTCACATTGTAATTTATAATAAAAATGGAAAAAACTATGCATCATCAATTTCTCAATATCTTTCAAGACTTAATGACAATGATTCATTTGCATCTGAATATATTTCATATATTGCATACGGAAAAAATAAAAAAATGTTAAATGCAGGAGGATATTTTATTCAAGAAAAAGGAAATAAATTAGTAGTTCAATTTCAAGATCGAGACAATAATTTATTTAAAGTTAAATGTCGACATATATTTTATTATAAAATATGCAATTCAATAATTGTTGTTTTATCGAGGTATGCATGAAAATTAATGGTTTAACATATTTTAAAGACATATCAAAATTTCAATTTTTTATACAACAACATAATTATGCATTAAAAGAATTATTAATAACAAATGAATATAAATCACTTATTTTTATTTTAAATGGACAAGACAATGATGGACTTACACAATTATATTTTAAAACATTAGTGCCTTTTATAACAAGAAATAGTTTTGGGCAATGCGATACAATACATACTGAACATGGACGAAAAATGTTATTTGTAGTTAAAAAAGGAACTTTTCAAACAGTTACAAAAGTTAAAAGTTTATCGTTCTTTACCGGACAAACACAAGATGTGATTATAATTAAAGGAGAAATTTAAAATGATTGACATTAAAAGAACATGTGAGAAGTTTATTGAAAAATATAAAGATAAAGGTTTTTTACTTGTTGACGAAAATGTAAAAGATAATGTTGGCGCAATGACTCTTGCAACACAAATAACAAAAAACTATGAACGAGAAATTATTATTATTATGGATACATCTCTTGCAGTTGGAAAACAATTTATTGATACAAATATGAAATTGAATACAATTTTTCTTCCTGTTCTTGAAGAAATGTTAAAATTAATTGTATACATGGAGGTATCGCATGAGTGAAAAAACATACATAAAAACGCCGTCAGGATTAATACTTGGCTGGACGAAATATGAAGGAATGAGACTATATGCATATAACGCAAATGGAAAACATTTAGGTTGGTTTGACGGAAAATTTACAAGAAATACGGCTGGGACAATTATAAGTCAGGGTGACATTACAACGAGTCTGATTTGGAAAACAGAGAAAAAGGAAAAACAAAAATGAGTGATAAAAAGTTATTGAACATCTATTTAGCCGGTGGATGGTTTACTCCCGACCAAGAGAAAATTCATAATCGTGTTACATCTTTTTTAGAAACAGAATATGCTGATAAATTTAGTGTTTTTAATCCTCGCAAAAAAGGTGTTGTGACAAAATCAACATCGCATAAAGAAATGAAAAAGATTTTTGAACTTGACGTTGTTAGTATTGATGAAGCGGATTTTATTCTTGCATTATACACGCGTCCTTTTGATTCAGGTACATGTTGGGAATGCGGTTATGCATACGCAAAAAACATTCCAGCATTATATTATGCAGATGAAGAAGTAAATGATCACCCAATGAATCTTATGCTTGCAATGAGTGCAAAATATGGTCATGTAAAAAATATTCAAGAGTTGAGAATACAATTAAATAAGATATTAAATAATCTTCGATCATTTGACAATGAATTAGCATTTTTTGGAGAAGTTGAATAAAAAACTATTTACATTTGTATTTCTAAGTATTATAATATAAATGAACTAAAAGATAATATTGATACTCCATATTCAAAATGAGGGTAACAAGAAGTTAAAAGGAGATGTTATGTCAATTATTCCGCCAAATGTCAGGATTAAACGCGATTCAAAAAGCGCAATAAAACTTCTTCTTTATGGCGCGCCAGGAGTGGGAAAATCTTATTTTGCATATCAATTTCCTGATCCTTTAATTTTATCGACCGATGGAAATTATATCTATTCAGATTTACCTGCTTTGTCGATTAATCAATGGAAAGCATCGATGGGAACAGGCGGCGCAATCAATGCAGACGAAGCATCACATTCATTTGTTAATGTTGTAAATGAACTTATCAGAACAAATGGCGGTGAATATAAAACAATCGTCGTTGACCTGCTTGAAGGAGTTTATGCATTTTGTAGACAAGAAAAGCTTAAAGAACTAAAAGTAACTTATGAAGGCGATTTAGATCATGGCAAAGGATGGTTTGTTGTGTCTGAAGAATTTATTGATATAATTACAAAATTATATTCATTACCATTAAATGTGATTTTAATTTCACATGAAGATAAATCTATTAAAAAAGACAGAATTGGACGCGAATATGTTTATTATTCTCCTCAGATTAGAGATTCGATTATTGATCGCATTTCAGGTACAGGTTATTCGTTACGAGCATATCAAGTCGCGGGAGGAGTAAATGCAAAAGGTGAAATTATAAAAGAAAAAAGAATGTTAAGTTTGGGACCAAAATCATCTGAATTTGGAGTTTTAAGATTCGTTAATCCTGACGGAACACCTCGAGAATTTGACGACATCATTCTTGACTATAATGAATTTTCAAAATTATTTACTCCATCAACAATCGCGGCGACAGCTGAAAGAGTTGAAAAAATTAAAGAAATCACAACTCCTCCGGCAAAAAAAGCACGTGAAGAAAAAGCCATTCTTAAAGAAAAACAAATGACGATTGATGAGACAAATTTGCAACCTGAATTTGAGACAAAAGAAGAAATCAAATCAGTTGAAGAAAAAACAAATATATCTACAGAAGGTGACATTACAATCACTAAAAAAATGTCACTGCGTGAAAAACTAGACCAATTAAAAAATAAAATAAATGCAGATAATTCTGCAAAAGGAGAGTAAGAAAAATGGGAAAGATTTTTGATAAATTAGATGCCGCCGCATTAGAAGATTTGAGGACGCTTTATAAAAAAGGTGCAGAACTCGAACCTGGATCAGGGTTTGAACCGTTGCCTGCAGGAATTTATGATGTAGAAATTTCTAAAATTACATCAGGATTAACTCGCGATACAAAAAAATTAATGATTTCATGGGATTTAATTGTTTCATCGGGCGAATCGCACAGTGGGCGTCATACATGGAAAAATTATGTTCTTGATACTCCCGAAAAGATGAGAAATCTTCTTGATGATATTGCAAAATTCGGTGTGCCAATTACTGCTGATGTCGATCTTGAAGAATATTTATCAGCGCTTGTTGGCGAAACATGCAAAATTCAAGTTGTCTTACAGAAAGACGGAAAGAGTCTGTGGACAAACATCCTCGATCCGCATAAGGAATAATTATGACAGGCTACGTGTTGTGGTTTAACCGCAAAAAGGGTCACGGTGTAATTGTAAAAGAAGATAGCCAAACAATTTTCGTTCATCATCGCGATATTGCTGAACAAGATGGATTCAAAGTCTTAAAAAAAGGCGATAAAGTTATGTTTGATGTCGGAACATTTAAAGACACGCTTAATTGCGCAAAAAACGTTAAAATTATTAAATAAAATTAAAAACGCGTCATATCGCGTTTTTTATATAATTTACTGTTTTTTGTTAATGATGTATAATAATTAAAGGAGATATGAACAAATGAAAAAAATCAAAATTAAATTAATAACAAAAGATAGTGCGCAATTACCGGTAAATGATGAAACTTTATTGGAGTTTTTTGAAAAAACAATTGGAAAACCAGTTATTAAAAATGAAGAAGATGAAAAAGTTGAAGATGACAGAAACATAACGACTCTTAAATCTATAAAAAAAGTTTTAATACATATGGAAAAAGCATTTATTACAAAGAAACCCATACTTCTTTTATCAAGATCAGGATGGGGAAAAACACAACTTGTTGAACAATTTGCTGCATCAAAAGGTTATAGTGAAAAAGACGGAACATTAATTGAAATTACATTGTCAGGGTGGCTTCCTGAAGATTTTAGAGGTCTTCCTGTTTTAAAACAATCGGCGCTTAAAGGAAAAAAACAAACTGAATTTGCTGTTCCTGATTTTGTAGTTCAAATTGCAAGTAATCCCAATAAAAAATATATGATATTTTTAGATGAAATAAATCGTGCATCGCATGAAGTTCAGACAATCATATTTAATATGGCACAAAAAAGTAAAATTGGAGATATTCAAGTTGACAATATTTATCTTATTGCTGCTGCAAATGAAAAAAGTGAAGATCCGTATGTCAATGAGCTATCAACACCCTTAATGAATCGTTTTGCTGTAATACGAATGGAAGAAAATCCTGAAGATGCAAAAGCTTATTTAACGAAAAAGTTTAAAAATAAAATTAATTCTGAAATATTAGATTTTGTTATGTCATTGCCAATTAGAACTGATCCTCGCTCGCTTGAAGGCGCATTAGACGATATAGTTGATGCCGAAGAAAGACAGACAACTGATGGAATTGAACTTATTGCTATTGCAGGATTTGATGATGGAGAAATTGCAAAAATTGAGCATATGCTAAAAAAGACATTTAAAAAAGGAAAAATGGAATCTCTTGAAGAAAAATTAAAAGCTGCACAAGCAGAATATAGTGAAGAAAAAAATAAATTAGTAGGAAAAGGAAGAGTAGTCCCAGAACTTAATCGTCAAAATATTAATTGGGAAAGCATGGATAACACACTTGATGAAGAATTAGAAAATAAATTGTTAAATTTAAAACAGAAAATTTTGAAAAAATATAATTTAAATGAAGACGAAGTTGCTTCAATAATGGAATTTTAATGACAAAAAAATTAGAAACATTGCTTTTAAAAGTTAAATTAAAAGCAATTGCAGATAATAATTATAGATTAGCTTCTCTTCTTGATAAAGCAGGATATCTTGAACATTCAGATATAATTGCATGCGCAGATGAAACGAGAATTTATTTTGGAGAAAAATTAGTAAATTTTAGTTTTGAAGATGCATATTTTATTGCAAATCATGAGATAATGCATATTCTTTATCGGCATGAAAAGACAGGAAAAGGAAAAGATTTTGAATTATATAATATTGCTGCCGATTTAATTATCAATGAACGTGTTCAATACATGTATAGTGATTATTTTTCTAAAATTCCTAAGGGAGGAGTTACGAGAGATAAATTTTCAGAGCCAATAACAGAAACATATGTCGAAGGTGTTTATAAACATTTATTAAAAATGAAAGAAGAAAAACAAAAAATACAAGGATCTCAATGGGGGCAAAAAGAACAAAATAAATTAAACGGTAATGACGACAATGAAGATCTTGAACATATAAAAGAGAAAATTAAAGATTTTTTTAAAAATCCCGATGATGTTGAAAAAATTGCCAAAAAACTTTTTGAAGATAAGAAGAAAAATAAAGAAATCAAAGAAAAAGCAAAACCTTTAAGTGAAGAAGAAAAAGAAGAATTAAAAGATCTTGTTAGAGAACTAATACAAGATTCAGTTGAAAAAATAAAAGACAAAGGATCATTTGCAGATCGTGAAGAATTAAAAGATTTTGCTTATGAAGAAATAAAACAAACGCCTTTAACATGGTATAAATTATTAGAAAATTATATTGGGACATATATTAAACATACGCATGAACGATCATTTTCACGTCCGTCACGAAGACAAGGATCTGTTTCAGGAGGAATAATTCTTCCTGGAAATAAAAAAACAATATTTCAACCTGTTGTAATAATTTATATTGATGTATCAGGAAGTATGGGAAGTTTGCCACAAACAATTTTATCTCGTCTTGAACAAATTAAAAATGAATTAGAAAAATATTATGCAAAATATAAAGCAATTAGCGATTATGTCGCAGATATTAATATGAAAACAAAAAAATATTCAACAAGTGGCGGCGGCATTAATATGTCAGTAGTTATTAATGATTTATCAAGACAACAATTTGATGTTGCAGTTGTCATTACAGATGGAGCAGATGTCAATGCTAGTGAATCTGTTAACAAACTTCAGAATTTTAAAAAACCAATGATTGTTTTAACAACAGAAGATATTAAAAATACAGAATATAAAAATATAAAAAATCCATACATCAGATTCGAACTTGTAAAATTTTAAAAAATATATTTACATTTTAATTATTTAATGATATAATAAAAATGTAAAAAGGAGAGTTATCATGGGAAAAATTAAAGTCGGTTTAAACTATGTGTCATCTGTTTTATTTGGCATTAAACCCGGAAAAGGGCGAGAGTGTGCAATGTTAACTTTTAATGAAAATGAAGAATTTGCATGTTTTATTGATGATTTTGATATATATCTTGTCATTGAAAAACTTATTACATTATGTAATTCTTCAATTAAAATTTTCAATATTGGCGAACAAAATATCGAAAGAGGAAAATTTATAAAAATTGATTCACAAAAAACTCTTATTTCATTGTATCGTCAAGGAATGAAATCAATGGCTGAATTAGGACGTAAAATTGGATTAGAATCAAGATATGATTTAAATAACTTTACATCATATTTCAGAATAGCATCAAATAAAAAAATTCCTGTTGAAATATGGATTAAAATTATATCTCTTTATCCAAACTTAAAAAAATTTGAAATTTAAAAACAATTTACAAAAATTTATAAAAACAGTATAATTTCATTATGAATGGAAATTTAAATTTCAATACAATATTTTATAACTATGATAATGACATGTTTGATGATTATTTTGAAAGTGAAAAAGAAAAAAAGAATTTTATTTCATCTATAACAAAAGCATATGAGTCTTGCATTGATATTGAAGATTTTGTAATATTTGCGCATGAAAGGAAATAATTAAAATGATCGACACAAGTGATTTGTTAAGTTTAAAAGAAAAAGTTGACAAAATGTCAAATGAAGAAGTTTTTCATATTTTATCTTTTATTGGCGAACTTAAATTTAAAAAAGAATCATCAATGTTTATTATAACTGAAGATGCAATTATTTTTAATAAAAAGAAATTTGACTCTCCTCTTGATATTTTTGTTATGTTGGGTGAACTTATTATGACTCAGTCTGATAATGAATTTCAAAATGATAATAAATTAAATTAAATACAAAAAGGAATTTAAATGAACGAACAACAGACAAAGACAATAATGGAAATTGTCAAAAAGCACATTAACGGGCAAAACAAGGTCGATTGGGGCAAGGCGAGTGTCGAGTTAAACAAACATTTCGTTCATCGCACAAACGAGGCGTGGCGGTGCGTATATAGGAAATTACGCAACAATACAATAAAAGCCCAAAACGACTTGGGCGAAAACGATATTCGCAAGGCGAGATACATCGTTAGAGATAAGTTATATTATGGGGCGACGGTAAAGCAATTATCACAAGCAACGGGATTGTCTGAATTGTTTTGCTTGGGCATTATCAAAGACCTTGAAGAAAACGATTGCTTGACGATTGAACGGCAAGGATACGATGGGAACGCAAAGTATCAAATAATCAAAAATGTTTATGTGCCGCCAAAGTCGTATCAGCATTATGTCGGGGAATTACGCACAAAGTCGTTTATGGTAATCAGCGACAGCCACATTGGAAGCATTTACGAGCAGTTGTCGTTTATCAACTTTCTATATGACGAGGCGAAAAAGCGAGGCATTGATACCGTCTATCATTGTGGCGATATTGTCGATGGGTATTATAAGACACGCCCAGAGCAAATCATCGCATTACACTCCATCACTTTCGATCAACAAGCCGATTATGTGATTAAACACTATCCAAGACGAGATGGCATAACCACATATTTTATTACGGGCAACCACGATGAAACGCACATTAGAAACGACGGTGCGGATATCGGGAAAGCCATAGCGAGAAGCCGAGATGATATGATATATCTCGGTATTGGTAGTGCTAAAATCTTTATGTCGCCAAACTGCTGGATTGAGTTATTACACCCATTAGACGGCTCGGCATATGCGACATCATACGCAATACAAAAATACATCGACAGTTTAAGCGGCGGCGAGAAACCCAATATGCTGTTTGTCGGTCATCATCATAAGTTATTATCTATGGTTAATCGCAACATCTTTGCTTATGAAGTTCCATCGACTTGCCAACAATCAATGTGGGAAAAGCGAGTTCGTATTCAAAACACAAGCGGTGCGTGGTTTATCACCATCGAAATTGACGATGAGGGAACGCTGACACGAGTAATCGACGAAAAGATTATCCAATACAAAAAGATAGACAGCGATTATCTAAACTTCAAGGGTAAATAGAGCATTGTCTTTTTATAGGACAACCACTATGATTATATGTATGGGAAATCGAACACGAGAGGTGTGAGAAATGAAAATCAAAAATTTTACAAACATACAGACAAAGTCAGGATGGAAAAGCATTAAAGTTGATTTATCATTAACGCCAAATGATATTGATATTAAAAATTCATTATTACGAATTCCTGATATTTCATCACATTCATTAGCAAACTTAAATGGATTGAATTCATTTGTATCGGTTGGAAAAACATTACTTGATATTTTCGGCATGCTTGAACGCGAAGAAATTCGTGAATATCAGATTATTAAAGGAGCATTTGGAGAATATTTTGCAGAAGAATTCTTAAAGCGACAATTTGGTCAAAAAAATGTTGAATCATTTACAGTTAAACAATGCGATTATAATCAATTTAAAATGATTCCCGGATTTTCAGGCGTTGTTGACAAAACAATTGAAATTAACAATTCAATATACGTCGTTGAATGTAAAACAAAAGAAGAATCAAAACATAATAAAGTCATGACGAATCCTCCTGCAGATGAAATAATTCAAGGAATGCAATTAGCATATTTATATGCCG
>Ga0172371_10003518_pt1 | contig 24202 bp, 31 predicted proteins | sample Lak12m_FD_114543 | JGI IMG/M metagenome (GOLD analysis project Ga0172371, IMG submission 114543) | Freshwater microbial communities from Kabuno Bay, South-Kivu, Congo - kab_022012_12m | ecosystem: Environmental > Aquatic > Freshwater > Lake | place: Democratic Republic of the Congo: South-Kivu... | reverse complement strand
GACAAAAAGAAATGGAACTGCAAGTGCTAAGTTGGTTGCAGGAGGAAATAATGCAAACTTTGTTCAGAGTATTAACGTGGGAGATACTAATACATACACATTAACTGCATATGCATATACTGACGGGTCTGCGGTGACTGCGTCTGATGTTCAGTTATATTATGGGGCTTCCCCACTAAGTACTAAGTACTATGTACTAGGTACTGGCTGGAGTAAACTACAAGGAACTTTTACAGGTATTGCCTCCTCTCAGTCTGCCGGAGTGCGTGTTAAGGCAGGAAAGACTGTATATATTGATAGCATTAAACTTACTTCAGGAACAGGAACATCAACCACCCTTTACATAGCAAATACAGGAACAGGAGTTGCAGGCTTGGACGTTCAAAATACTTCAACACTCCACTCAGGAGGACTTTTTTCCAAGGCACTTGTTGTTCAAGGATTTAGTGGACAAACTGCAAATCTTTCTGAATGGCAAAATAGTAGTGGAACAGTTCTTTCATACATGGATATGGGAGGAGTAATGGTAGCTACTAGTAGTGGAGTAGCTACTTTTGTTAAAGCAGGCACAATTTCTGATGCTGATTTTGTTAGTCCCATCAATGGCCAAATAGCAATTGATTCAACCAATGACAGAGTTTACTTTAGAACAAATGGTGTCTGGAGCTATATTGCCAAAACCGGAGGATTTCAAATTCCTGTGGAGGAAGTTAATGGAGATGGATTAACCGATAGTCCAATTCAAATTGGGGACTTGTTAATCCCCTACGCAGAAAGTGTTTTAAGTGACGGGGCAATTCACGCTCTCTTTGCCAAGGCAAGTAACATTACAGGACTTCTTTTTAAAGAAGAATTAAGTAGAATTGCCTACCTTGAAAACAAAAACAACACTTTTGATACAGCTAAAGTTTTGGGAATTTCAACTTTAAATAATGCCATTGTTGCAGGTTCCCTCACCTTGGAAGGCATTACCCTTCAAGGTAATCAAATTTCAAATGTAAATGAAGGTGGAACAGTTAAGTTTAGCGGAAGTCAGATTAACTTAATGAATAACACTGTTTTGATAGACGAAGGAGGAAACTTAAACTTAACCAAAGGAATAATCAAAGAAAACAACAACACCAGAGGTTCAGAAACCATTGTACCAGGCCAAACCAGCCTTACAATCAACGCTAACTGGCCAACCACACCAGTTTCCATCATTACCACCCCTAGATTTAACACCAATGTCTGGATATCTGGTAAAACAAAAAACGGATTTACCTTAAACATTTCTACACCACAAGAAACCCCCGGCCAAATCGACTGGATGGCAAGGTGGTAACTATAGTACAATCAACCTATGCAAAAAGGTCCCGTTACACCAAAAGGATTTGCGGATTTAATGCCGGCGGAAGCCCTGGCCCGGCGTTCTATGTTTGCCAAAATTGAGCCGATTTTGGAAAAATATGGCTTTTTGCCGATTGAAACACCCACAATTGAATTTGCCGACACGCTCCTTGGCAAATATGGGGACGAGGAAAAACTTATTTACCAATTTGAAGATAAAGGCGGCCGCAAATTAGCCTTAAGATATGATCTTACTGTTCCTTTGGCCCGATTTGTGGCCAATAATTTGGGACTTCTTAAACCAACTTTTTGCCGTTATCAGGTCGGTCAAGTTTTTAGAGGTGAAAATCCCCAAAAGGGCAGAAAACGCGAATTTACACAATTTGATTTTGATGCTGTCGGATCTGCCGACTACAAAGAAGATGTGCGTGTGATTTCCTCCGCCATCAAATCTGCCCGTGCAATTGACCTAAATGATGCAATTATGCAAATTAATGATAGAAATTTATTTGACGAAATTGGTTTTTCCAAAGCATCAATTATTGCGATTGATAAAATTGACAAGATTGGAAAAGACGCAGTTGTTGATTTACTAAAAACAATTGACATGGCAAAAGCCGAAGAAAACTTTGCAAAGTTGGAAAATGCCCAAAAATCGGAAAGACTTAATAATATTTTTGAAGAATTAGAAAAAGATGGATTTATAGAAGGCAAAGATTTTGTTTTTAATCCATATTTAGCCAGAGGCCTAAATTACTACACTTCTACGATATTCGAGCTTAAATTGGACAACTCCCCTGCCGGACTTTCCATTGGCGGTGGTGGCAGGTATGACAATTTAATTGGAATGTTTGCAGGCAAAGATATTCCCGCTGTTGGTTTTTCTTTTGGAATTGACCGAATAATCGACCTTATTTCCTAATATCTGCCATGAATTCGCATAGATTTAAAGCTTATATTTTGCTTTTGATAGTTGCCCTTATTTGGGGCATTGCCGGACCAGTTATCAAAATTACTCTTGGGAGCCTTCCACCTGATCTTTTTATTCTTTATAGATTTGCAATCTCGGCCATTGTTTCAACTATTATTTTTATTATTAACGGAATAAAAATTCCCAAAGACAAGACCAGTTTATGGGAATTGGTTATTTACTGTTTATTAAACTCTACTATCTCATTGGGACTTCTTTTTTGGGGTACATCAAAAACGTCACTCTTGGATATGAGTTTAATTCAACTTTTTGGCCCGCTTTTATTAGTAGCGGCAGGCTATTTCTTTTTACACGACCGTATTACAGCAAGAGAAAAGATTGGAACATTTATCGCTTTTACAGGAGCGTGCATCATTGGTATAAGCCCTGTTATTAATAGCTCACAAGGCGATGGCCGACTTGTCGGCAATTTATTAGTATTTTTATCTTTAGTGTCCGCCGCCGTTTGTGGGATTTTGGCCAAAAAACTAATGCGTAAGGGGGTTTCCCCAAGCCTGATGGCAAATTTATCCTTCATTGTGGGCTTTATCACAGTTTTGCCTTATGTGTTAATTTGTAACGGCTTCCCCTATCTCATTTCTCCTCTCTCATCTCTCAATTCTCAAGCTTGGCTTGGAATTTTTTATATGGCACTTATTTCCGGAAATTTGGCATACATCCTAAACAATATCGGTCAAAAATCAATTGAGCTTTCGGAAGCGGCGCCATTTGCCTATTTATATCCAATATTTTCAGCCATTTTGGCTGTAATTTTCTTGGGAGATACACTTACATTTCCAATAGTTATCGGCTCCATGATCACCTTGATTGGAGTGCTTGTGGCAGAAATGAAAAAACGACGAACCTAACTGACAAGGACGGACCTTGTCACTTGTCAAGATCCTGTTGAACTTACAGGCTTGATACTGCTATAATCTCAGTACTATTTTTATGAAAGCAAAAATCCATCCAAATTGGTTTCCCGAAGCTAAAGTAATTTGTGCTTGCGGAAACGTATTCACAACAGGCTCGACTATGGCCGAAGTAAAAGTTGACGTTTGTTCCGTTTGTCACCCATTTTACACAGGCCAAATGAAATTTGTTGATGCCGCAGGTAGAGTTGATGCCTTTAAAGCCAAAATGAAAGCCACCAAAGACCACTTAAGCAAAAACGAAAAAAGAAGGATCAAAAAAGCCAAACAATTAGCAGAAGAGGCCCAAAGGCCGACAACACTTAGTGAACTTCGTGGAAAATAATCAAACTGTTTTTATAGAAATTAGAGGCGCCACAGGCGGAGATGAGGCTAAATTATGGGGAAGTGATTTGCTTCGGATGTACATCCGTTTTGCCCAAAAAAACAATTGGAAAGTAGTAGAATTGGCCGATAATACGGTCAAAATAACTGGTACTGGTGTTTTTGACAAGCTCAAAAACGAATCAGGTGTCCACAGGGTCCAAAGAGTCCCTACTACCGAAAAAAGAGGCCGAATTCACACTTCCACAGCCACGGTTGTAACTCTCCCTGAAATTTCCGAAACCGAAGTTGCCATAAACCCCAATGATCTTGAATGGAGTTTTACTACAGGAGGCGGCCATGGCGGTCAAAATGTCAATAAAGTTGCTACCGCAGTCCGACTGGTCCACAAACCCACCGGTACCGTCGTAGAAGCCCGCGAGGAGCGTTTTCAGGAGCAAAACCGAAATATTGCCCTTTCTTTACTGCGAAGCCGCCTTTGGGAGAAAAGCGAGGCTGAAAAAATGAAAACTGTGGCTGGCTACCGTTCTGTCATTGGCCGTGGTATGAGGTCAGAAAAAATCCGCACCTATAACTTTCCCCAAGACAGGATAACCGATCACAGGATAGGCAAAAGTTTTGGTAGGATTGAGGAAGTTATAGACGGCAATTTGGATAAAATAGTGGAAATGACCAAAGATTTGGCTTAAATTAAGAGTTTTATTGCGGCTTCCAGTTGGACATCGGTTTTGTCTGTTTCTTTAAAAGTCACCAAAACATCGGGAGTCAAACCGTTTTCGTGAACCCAAGTCCCCTTTGGAGTCAGCCATTTGGCGGTAGTTACATGAAGTCCGCTTCCGCCCACAATTTCCAATGGCTCTTGAATTGTACCTTTGCCAAAACTTTTATCTCCAACAAGTTTAATACCCACATTATCTCTTAAAGCGCCTGCTAATATTTCGGAGGCAGATGCACTGCCACCGTTTATTAACACAACCGTTTTAAATTTATTTAATTTGGGAAGCTTTTCTGACTTATATTCAATCCTACTGCCATTGCCATTTTGCTGAATTACAACTACCGTACCCAAATCAACAAAATCAGAGGCAATATCAGCCGCAGACTGCATGTATCCACCCGGATTATTTCTAAGATCAACAATTATTCCTTTGCATTTAATGCCAGAGTTACAATCTGTAATTATTTGACTTACGGATTTATTCCATTCATTTGTTGTTTCCGAATCAAATTTGGCAATTTTAATATTGGCAATATTTTTATTTACTCCAACCCAAGACAAGGCTACAGACGGAACAATAAGTTTTTCGCGGGTTAATGTAACTATTATCGGAGTGGAACTGCCGTCACGGGCAAGTGTTAAAATAACAGGAGTTCCGGCCGGGCCTCTAATGTAATTTACCGCTTCTGTGATTGGCAAAGTTACAGCATCAACATCAACATTTTTCTTTTCATCTTTAATATGAATTATGTAATCCCCGGCTTTCATGCCTGCTTTTTCGGCTGGAGAACCCGGCAAGGGCGCAATAACTGCCAATCTGGTATTTTTGTAGCCGATTTCAATTCCAATTCCTTCAAACGAACCACTTAAATCTTCATTGACAATTTTATTTTGGTTAGGCGGCAAATACATGGTGTAAGGATCCCCCAAGGCCGAAACCATGCCTTGAATTGCACCGTAAACCATTTGAGCAGGGACCATTTTACTTTTATCAAAATATTTTTTGGAAAGTGTATCCCAAACCTGCCAAAAAAGACTCATATCAACATTTTTATCAGGAGGAGTCTGACGGACAATATTTATATTTAAAGATTTATCTATTTCTGCCTTGTAGCCTTTAACTCCCAAAAAATATCCGCCGCAAAAAATGGCCACCAAAAAAATAAACTGAAATAAAATTTTCCGTACTTTAGAAAAGTTAGCCTTAAAACGCATATCAATCATATTATCTTAACAGCCAAGAAATTCCAACCGCCAATTTGTTAAATTTTAGGAGTAAAAGGAAGAAGAGCTAAATGTCTGGCACGTTTGACTGCAATGGAAATTCGTCTTTGGTGTTTGGAACAAATTCCGGTTCTGGTTTTGCCAAAAATTTTTGAACGGTCATTTATGTATTTTGAAAGTGTATCCGTATTTTTGTAATCAGGATTTGTCTTTGTTTTACAAAATGGACAGTTACAGGGAACTGCTTCCAACTTAATTATTCTTCTTTTTTTATTGTCTTTTTTCTTTGCCATAATAATGTGTTTCTTTTAACTCTTGCCTTTTACCTTTCACCTAGAAAGGAATATCCTCTCCTCCAACTTCTTCCTTCGGCTCGTCGGCGGTTGTAACAGGAGCTTGAGACTCACCTACTGGCTCCGGAACATTTATTTCACTACTGGAAGTATCTACTACTCCATCTTCTTTTCTATCCAAAATAATCATATCGTTAATAATAACTTCCGTTTTTTGTTTTTTAACTCCATCTGTTCCCTGCCAGCTTTGAGTGGAAAGTCGCCCTTCAACATATACTTTTCGGCCTTTTTTAAGAAGTTGCGAACAAATTTCTGCTAATTTGTTCCAGGCTACGATATTATGAAAATCTGCATCTTCTTTTTTTTCTCCGCTGTCGGTTGTCCAACTTCTATTTGTGGCAACTCCAAAAGAACAAACTGCTGTTCCCTGAGGGGTATAACGCATTTCAGGGTCACGGGTTAAATTCCCAATCAACATTACTTTGTTTAGTGATTTTGCCATTTTTTATATTTTAATTACCAAAAATCTTAAAATTTCAGGGTCATTTTTGAGTTTATCATTTAAAACTTTTACGCCTTTCGCGTCCATTTCAAGTTCCATAAAAATGTAAAACCCGGACTCGTTTTTGCCCAATTTATAGGCCAATTCCTTTACTCCCCATTCCTTTGTTTCTGTGATTTTACCACTAAAAAGCGAGAGTACTTTTTCTACAACTTCGGTTACTTTTTTTCGTTTTGCACTTGAAGCTTTTGGCTCCAAAACGACTGTTAATTCATATTTGTTCACGTTAGGCACAATTATACCTGCCTGCAATTATTTACGCAATAGCGTTTGCAGGTAGACATCACCAATTTAATTTCCGATACGAAACTCCACCACGTCGCCGTCTTGCATGATGTAGTCACGGCCTTCTGAGCGGACTTTCCCATTTTCTCTTGAGCCTTTCCAGCCGTTATTTTCCACAAAGTCTTCGAAACTCACAACGTCTGCTTTGATAAATTTTTTCATAAAGTCAGTATGAATTTCACCCGCTGCTTCCACTGCATTTGAACCTTGCTTAATGGTCCATGCACGAACCTCCTTCTCTCCTGCTGTTAAAAAAGTCATAAGTCCCAATGTGGCAAACGCTTTTTGAATAAGTCTTTCAAGACCTGATTTTTCGACTCCCAAATCTTTTAAATATACTTTTTGGTCTTCTTCCGGAAGTTCGGAAAGCTCACTTTCTGTTTTAGCACAAATCACCACAATTTGATTTGGATTTAGCTTTAATTTTTCTGCGTATTCTATTTCTATCTCCTGACTTTTTACCAAATCTTTTTCATCCACATTCAAAACCACCAAAATAGGTTTTATACTCAAAAGTCCCAATTCCATCGCCACTTTTACCTCCTTCTCCTCTGTTACAGCATTATATAACGCTGTAACACTTGAGAGTTTTTCTTTTAATTTTCCAATAATTTCCCAGCGGTCTTTAAGGTCTTTGTTTGGAGTATTACCCGGGTCCCTCTGTTTTTCTAAAGTTTGTAAGTCGGCCAAGGCCAATTCGGTTTGCAATACTTCAAGATCAGAAACTGGGTCTTTTATGCCTTGTTTGATAATGTCTGGGTCTGTAAATGCCCGCAAAACATAACAAATCGCGGAAGTTTCCCTAATGTGACTTAAGAATTTATTTCCCAATCCCTCGCCTTTACTGGCTCCTGCGATAAGCCCGGCAATGTCCACAAATTCCACTGTAGCAGGAACGATAGGGGGCAAAGACACCTCCGAGGTAGAAATTACATCCGCGAGTTTAGTAAGGCGTCTGTCTGGTACCGGTACAATTCCAATATTTGGTTCAATCGTCGCGAACGGGAAGTTTGCGACGTAAGCTTGTTGCTTCTTGAGAAGCGCGTTAAATAAAGTTGATTTCCCCACATTCGGGAGGCCAACGATTCCGACAGAAAGACTCATATTTTAGCCTCGCTTTCTTGACTTTTAGTGATTTTTATCATATAATTCATTCAAATTGGCATTAGCCACGGCTCTTCCGCTTCGGCGGAAGAGAGAAAGAAATCATCTTCACAACTTCTTCTTTGACTTTATTAAAATCTTTTGTATCTATCTCAGCTAATTTGTCTTCAATTCTTTTGGCACTAAAAACCCTAAGCTGAGATATTAACACAGAAACCCACCAAATATCTCGTTCTTTGAACATTGGTGGAACGGCGGGACGGAAATGACAGTCCTTTTTCTTTTGGATCCAACCATCAAAATCTTTGGGGTAGTCCATGAAGCTATTTTAACACGACCGGAACACTTATTCTGGTCCCAAAAAGGACCAACCTTTTATTAACACATACCATCTTGACATAAGATTTCTTAGGATATTTAATGAACTTATGTTAACAAAAACAGATCTAAAATTAATAAAAGAGGCTATGAAAGTGACACTTGATGAGGATGAAACTTTGGTTCGCAAAGATGACGTAAAACATTTACCCACAACTGAAGAATTTTATTCGATGGAAGATAAATTGATGAAAGAGGTTAAAGATATGCGCGAGGAACACGAAATGCTTTCCGGAAGAGTCTATCAAGACCATGAACCAAGAATCACCAAGATTGAAGAAAAGCTCCAAATTCAACCAGCGATTTAATTTTGGTTAATATAAATGGAAGACACGTCCCTATAACTTGAAGAATTCGGGTTTTTGTTATTTCAATAAACATCTTCGTGTTTGCCTATTTCCAAAAAATAAAATTTGTCTTCGTTCCATCTGACAAGAATTCTTATGCTTTTGTTGACAGATTAGGTAACCGTTTTCTTCAGACTTCCTCAAAGAATCGCGAGGGTTGCTCTTTTGGCAAAACCGTTATCCCAACATACTTTAGAAGTGTAATTTTATTTGATAATAACCAACTCATTGGCTTCTTTGGGATCGGACAACGCCTTGAAGTAGGGTTCATTAGGCATAGCTAAATAGCCCCAAGTCATTCCTTCTCCGTTATTAAGCCATTTTTTTACCAAAAATTCCTCACCTTTTTTAGTTTCTCTATCTTTTCCGTCAATCCTTATTGAGGTGTCGGCAGGAAAAACAAGCGTCGACGGACCATTCCATTCAGGAGCACCTAAATCAATATTCAAAACACCCTCCCGATCGCGCCATATATTAGCCTTCTTCAATAGACGTTCAAGCATACGAGGATTATATCATTCCCAACAAATATTTTTTTCGAAGCGGCTCGGGGAATTTTTCTATTGCATACCTAAGCATTGTCCTAGGCATTTTTGAATAATATTTTTTTAAAAATTCTTCTTCGGCCCTTTGGTCTTTTTTCCCAACTTCCCTTAGCATCCAGCCTACAACTTTATGCATCAAATCTTCCTTGTCATTTAATCTTTTTTGGGCATATTCAAGTGTTTTTGCAAAATTATTTTGACGAATAAAGGCCAAGGTTGAAATAACGGCAATTCTTCTTTCCCAAAGATTTTTTGAGTCGGAAAGCTTGTCCAAGAAATTCATTTGATCTGGATTTTCCGCCAGATATACACCCAAAATCTTGGGGGCAGTCACATCCACCAAGTCCCAATTATTAATATATTTTGTGTTATTAAGATAGAAATTAACTATATTTTTTCTTCGGGTTTTGTTTGCCTTTGAAAAATGCCATTTTAGGACTCCAAGGGCCGCCATACGTTCTTCATGATATTTTGACTTTATAAGTACCTGGATATCGGTAATTGGAAGCTCTCTATATTTTTTAACAATCGCGTCAAGAGTTGGAGTATTTATTCCACCCAAAAAGTCATCACCCTCGCCATATTCCCCTTTGGCGCATTTAAAAAATTTTTTGGAAAATTTGGCTCTTTCGGGGTTTGCTAATTTTCTTAAATTTATCTGAATATCCAATAATTTTGTCCCTGCCATAATTTATTTTATACTATACAGAATGAATATTTTAATTGCTACTGATACATATTTGCCTTATATAACAGGAGTTTCTGTTTCCACTGACTCAATCGCCCGATTTATGGCATTAAAAGGATATAAAGTTACCGTAGTTTCGTCAAAACAAGCGGTTACGGGAAATGTGCCGCCCTTAAAAAATTTAAAAATTGTCAGAGTTCCAACTATGCCATTTTCATTTGGCAACAAAAATAGATGGGGAATTTTTCCTTTGACCCTGCCAATGATCGAAAAGGTTATTAGAGATAACAAAATTGATATTATTCATATTCAAGAGCCTTCCCCGACAGGATTAAGTGCCTTGATTTTGGCCAAAATCCACAAAATTCCAACAGTTGGAGCTTTACACTTTATTCCCGAACAATCAGGGGAAATAATTTCGGTTAAACATCATTCTCTGATTAAAATTATGAGCTGGTATATTCAAAAGGTTTATAACTATTACGACGCAGTGATGACTGTTTCAAATTATTTTGCAGGTAGACTTAAAAAGTTTGGGGTAACTAAACCAATTCATGTAATTTCCAATGGCACTGATATTAATTTATACAAACCCGGGCAAATAAATTTGGAGCTAAGAAAAAAATTAAATATAAACAAAGAAGAAACTGTTTTTATGTTTTTGGGGCGTATTGACGGAGATAAAAATGTTGAAACTCTGGTGCGGGCAATGCCATTGGTAAACAATAATGTAAAACTATTAATTGTCGGTAAAGGCAACAAAAAACTCGAACTAAAAAATTTGTCGGCAATACAAAAAACACAAAATAAAATTATTTGGGTTGATTATATTACCAATGAAGAAATGCCCAAATACTACCATGCGGTTGATGTTTTTGTAATTATGTCGCCTTACGAAGGACAAAGCATCGTCACGCTCCAGGCGGTTGCCTGTGGTTTACCAATTATCGCGGCCAATGCAGGGGCCTTACCGGAGCTTTGTCATGACAACGAAAACGGATTTTTGGTTAGTCCTTATGATTACAAAACTTTGGCCCAAAAAATGAATTTATTGGCTAAGGATATTAAATTAAGAAATAAATTTGGGAAAAAATCAAGAGAAATTTCTTTGCCTCACCACAAACCAATTGCACTAAAAAAATTGGAGGATATTTACAAAAAGTTACTTTTGACACCCAAGACTTCACGGTGTTAAATAATGATATGACACTAACAATCAAAGATTTAGACGAGATCGAAAAAATAGTTGACGAACGTATAGAAAAACAGGTCAGTAATCTTCCAACAAAAGATGAGTTTTTTGGAAAAATGGACGAACTTATGGGTGAATTAAGAGACATGAGAGAAGAACATAGTATGCTTTCAGAAAGAGTTTACAACAACATTGAGCCAAGAGTTACAAAAATTGAAAAGAATCTTCACATCCAACCAACAAATTGATTTTTCATGCAATTGAGGCAACTTTGTGTTCAACTCTGGTAACTCTTTACTTTAAATATACCCAATGAAACATTTTTGACAATAATAATATAAATATCAAGAGTTGATTTTATTTTTCCCCTAAGGCAAAATCTGGTGGTGACTAAATACAAAGAATATTACGAACGGATGGTTGCCGAAAACAAAGAAGCATTTTCCAAGTTTACCAATGTGCATTTTGAATATTCAACAGATCAAGACAAATTTCAGGAGATGTTTAACTCGGAAGGTACTAAAATATTAGATATTATCCATGAGTGGGAAGGAAGACTCTGTAAAGCCTCCGAAGGAGCAGGATACGGCACATACACTACTAAACTATCAGAAAAATTCCAGGAAGAGATTAGAAGTCATTTTCCATTAATTGATCACGTTGGAATAATTGTCAAAAAATCCCCAAGTTTTTCTATCAAAAAAATTACCTTGAGTTAAACTTCACCCAGTTATCAATCGACTTTCCCGGATCTTTCGCAACCTGTAATAACACCTGTCGGTTACTCTCAATTTTATTAGCTTTATCCACACCAGCCGGAACACTACTCATGTCGATTGTTTTTTCTGCCAATTGGGGTGTAATGACATATCTATCAAGTGCCTCGTCAGCACTATTTATAACACCTTTGTTTGCTTGGTAAACTTTTTCAGCTAAATTTTTTGCAAATATCACTCTGAAAGCATCACTTCCGTTTAATCTAAAATTTGCATTCATATATTCAATACCGGTTTTTATGCCTACTCTGGCCGTACGGTCACCTTCTCCATAAAGATAGCCAGTGTAAAGCTGACTAGCATCAGCCGCCACAGATCTCTCGAGATCAATATCTCTCATGTCTTTGTTAAAATTATCCTTTATATCTTTTAGTCTTTGATCTTTTTCTGCTTGCCATCTTTTTTCTTGTTCTTCTCTATTTTTATTAAGTTCGTTTAATGCTTGTTGATGTTTTGCTTCTAATTCATCCATTTTTTGTTGCAATTCTTTTTCCATACCCTCAAATTCATCTATTGCGTTTTTCCCTTCTGAACTCATTTTTGCCAAAGCAACGTATAAGTCTGTGGGCTCCATTGATCTTAATTCAGTTTTTTGGGCATCCGAAAGTGAATTCCAATCTACACCTAAACTAGTTGCAAGTTTAACTCTGGTGTCTTCGGCCTGAATGTTAGCAGCAGTCATAATATCTGGTATGTAGTTTTCTGCAGGTTTGGATGAACCCGTGGGTTGCAGTTTATCAATATTAGCTCTAATTTCTGCTTGGTTTTTTTCTGAACTACGTCTAATCCTATTTACCTCAGGTGGCACGCTGTCTGTAATATCATGAAGCGTTTCTTCTTTTAATTTTTCCCTACCGCCATCATAATTAGCCACTGCCTCTTTCGCTTTTTGAACACCGTATCTTCGAATCATATCCGAAGGTTCCATGCCTAATTTAGATGACTCGTTTTTTATTTCCTGAACCAAATCGAGTGAATATTGCGGATCCTTGGACATAACCGTATCTAATGAGGATTTTTCTGCAGGATTTAGTCCCTCTAAATCCTTTGATCCATCGCCATACATAGTGTCATCGACTACCGCCGCCAAGACAATAAACTCACTTGGCCTCATCTTGCGGGTTTTTGCCATACCAACCAATATTCCGGGGACTGCAGGCTTATCTTCTGGATCGTCCATCCTTTGTGCTAAAACATTTGCAGATTCGACTGCGGGTACATATTTTAGATCGGGGTTTGATATCTGTTCCATTCTGACATCAAAATCACGATAATCTCGCTCTTTATCAACCGCATTATTTACCAAATTAATTGGATTTTCCGATCCTATTTCTGAAGTATTTTCAAACATAATTTATATTATCACTAAATAGCCAGCAAAATCGCTCCAATAATTACTCCAATTCCGATAACTCCTCCAATGATGGTTGGCCAGGTTGAACCTGTAACAGGAATTGGCCTTGAGGTGGTTTGAGTACGAGGTGTTGCCGAAGCTGAGGCTGTTATGACCGGGGTAGCCGAGGCTGTGGCAGTTGGAGCTAAAGTTGATACCGGAGTAGCCGTAGCGGTATCACATAACGATAAATCCGCCGTCCACGAGGCTCCAAGAGTAGGGCAACAATAATTATACGACCCACAAGCAACAATCCTACCCACATGCTGTGTATTTGAACAATTACTTTCAACCGGCGATCCGTCAGAATTTCCAGGACTACAATTTCGCAGTAAATTTGGCTGTCCGGCAACGGGACATGCCTGTGCTCCCGGACAATTAAGAACAGAGGCTTGGTTTTCAAGGTTTTGTTGTTGACGAACCAAAAATACTCCGGCAACAATGCTTAAAATTAAAAATAATAATATTACTAAACCGACTAATATTCCTTTTTTACCGATATTTTTTTTATTTGAATTAGTAATAACGTTATATGATTCCGGATTGGTTTGTTGAGTTGTGTCGGGCATTATTTAAATTTTAAACCGAAGTGTCATTAATTTCAAACCCTGCTTCTTCAATTTGTTTTCTAATTGCGTCTGCTTCTTCAAACTTTTTGTCTAACCTTAAGTTTTGTCTTTCATTCATAAGTTTTTTGATGTCTTCGGGAATAATAATTTCTTTTTGAACTTCAGACAAACCAAGACCTAAAATTTCATCAAAACTCATGCTTAGGTCATATTTATCCTCTAACGGAATATTGCTATCAAGCATTGTCCAAAATATAGAAAGTGCCTTTGAAGTATTCAGGTCCGTACCAACCGCCTCCATAAATTGATTTCGAAAGTCTTCAATCTTGTCTTCTTTTTCTTGAGAAAGAACTGTCCGGGCGTCTTGAGACTTGGCACTTGATACACGATTATTAAGCTTTGTTAATGCGTTTTGGGAAGCTTGTAAACTGTCCCAGGTAAAGTTTAACGGATCCCGATAGTGTGTATTCAGATAAAGATATCGCAAGGCCAAAGGATCAAATCCATGTTTGATAACATCATCGACTGTGTAAAAATTTTCCAAAGACTTACTCATTTTTTTACCATCAACCATCAAAAAGGCTGTGTGAATCCAATACTTAACAAATGGCATTTTGCCTGTTGAGGCTTCACTTTGGGCAATTTCATTTGGATGATGGATACTAATGTGATCTTCCCCACCGGTATGAATATCAATTTGGTCCCCCAAATATTTCATACTCATAGCAGAACATTCAACATGCCAACCAGGGAACCCATCGCCCCAAGGAGAATCCCAATGCATTGTGTGATCTTTAAAATGGCCGACTCGTTTAAACCACAATGCAAAATCCTGAGGATTGTGTTTATTTTCATCCCTTTTAACTTCATCGCGGACACCAATTTTTTTATCGGCTAGTTTTTGACCAAAAAGTAAATCATACTTAGCAAATTTTGAAATATCAAAATAAACCGCCTCGGGCGTATCGTAGGCAAATCCTTTGTCAATTAATTTTTGAACTAATTCTATTTGTTCTTTAATGTGGTCGGTTGCTTTGCAAATTACGTCAGGACGGATAACATTGAGTTTATCCATAGAGTCGTAATAGTTTTTGGTATAAAACTCGGCAATTTCCCAAACTGTTTTATTGTATTTAATTGCCCCTTTTTCCATTTTGTCTTCGCCAAAATCGGCGTCTGAAGAAAGGTGTCCAACGTCTGTAACATTTTGAACATGTTTTACCTTATAACCATTTGCCGTCAAAACTCTTTTGAGAACATCATCGATAACATATTTTCTGCCGTGTCCAATGTGAGCAAAATCATAAACAGTCATACCGCAGGTGTACATGCCAACATTTGGAGGGTTAATCGCTTCAAACTTGTCTTTTTTACGAGTAAGAGTGTTGGTTAAATATATATCCATGTTTTTTAAGTAACTTTGTTTTTTTAATTCTTTTAGTTTTTTTAATTTCTTTAATTTCTTATTCTATCATTTTATATATTTAATAATGAAGTTTATTCTATCTGTTACAGCATTATATAATGCTGTAACATCACTTTGAGAGATCTACTATCCTGAAGGTGGTACTGGTTTTTCTACACGAGTCTGGGCTTTTTCCGCTTCTGCTTTTTGGCCACGCTGTCCTGCTCCCATTCTGCGGCTGGGTTTGGAGGAGGTGAATAACCCCCCTCCTTGGCTTTCCATATACGCTTGTTGTTGTTTTTGATAAGTTACTGCTTCCATTTGGGCTTTTAACACCTGTTTTTGTTCCATAGAAAGCTCCGGAAAATCATTAATAGGTATATTTTCCCCCATCGAAATTTTTGATTGCAAACTTTTGAATAATTCTTGTTTTCGGATGTCGTTAATTTCCCTATTTAAAGCTTCCAAAGTGCGCACGGTTTTGATTTTGTTCTGGAGTTCTTCTTGATGTTCTTTTAATTTATCAGCGTCGTCTTGAGTTTGAACTGGAGAAGTTTCGGGGTTAAATGGAACTTCTGAGCCTGTAATTTGTGCTTTGGCCCGGCTAAGGATTTCTGTTGGTTCACTGGCCATTTGCTTGGCCATTTTGATAGCCAAATCACGGGCTGATTGGGTAGTTTTTTGGGCAGTTGTGTTCATTAAAGCTCACGTCTCCCTTCCAATGCCTGAAAAAGCGTCATATCATCAGCATACTCCAAATCCGCTCCAGTCGGTATCCCCATGCCGAGCCGTGTTACTTTTAACACTTGCCTTTCACCTTTTACCTTTTTCGTTAAATACATAGCCGTTGCCTCCCCTTCCATAGTTGGATTTGTAGCGATAATGATTTCTTGTACTAAGTACTTTGTACTAAGTACTCGTTCAAGTAATGCTTGAATATATATCTCATCCGGTCCGATATTTTCCAGAGGATTAATAACACCGTGAAGTACATGGTAAACACCTTTATAACGCCCGCTTCTTTCAAAAGCTAAAATATCCAGAGGTTGTTCTACTACCATAATTTGGGTTTTATCACGGGTTGGATCAGAACAAAGTGGACACGGATCCGTCTCGGAAACATTTTTACAAATCGAACAAAGAACTGTGTCTTTTTTGAGCCGAACAATACTTTGGGAAAATTCATCTAATTGAGATTGAGGAACATGCAAAAGATAATATGTAAGCCGTTGGGCTGATTTTGGACCAATCCCGGGAAGTTTTTGAAACGATTCAATTAGTGCCTGAATTGGTTTGGCAACCTTCATTTAAGTCCACCCAAGAGGCCGGAGAGGCCTCCACCCATTTCCATCATTTTTTTTGCAGATTCTTTTTGAACATCTTTCATTGCATTATTAATTAAATCAGTAAGTTCTTGCATGTCCACTCCATCTTTTTTGATATAACGGATTTTTTGGTCTCCAGTTACCGAAACTGTGTATCCATGTTTTTCTGAAGTTTTAATTATTTTTTCTAATTCCTTTTGCAATTCTTGCGCTTTTTTGCGCATATTGCTTAAGTCTTTGATTTGATTAAATTTATCAAACATATTAGTTACTGAATATTTCTTCAGCAGCCTTTATTATATCCGGATCTTTTCCTTCAGTCAAAACTGTTTCTACTTTTACTTCCTCAATTATTTTTTTTGGAGGCAAGTCAACCAACGTACAGCAAACTCTAGTTGGAGAATGTAAAACTTTTTCTGCCATATCTTCCACTAATTTTCTGTATTGAGCATTTTCCAAGCGTTCTTTGTGAAACTTGTAAAATACCCCCAAGGTTAAAGACTTTCCGTCATAAGAAATTGGCTTGGAACTCCTTAAAAGCGCCTCTACGGAAGCATTAACAGGTTTAACTAACGCCAATATATTTTTCCAAGTTTCGTTATTAATCAACAACATGTCATTCGGGTTAGATGTTTCTACTTTTAATTCAGCCGGGGCAGGCTCATCTTTTTTTATCTCCGGATCTTCTTTATCACTTCCACCTTCTTTTTCACCAACCCACTTAATTATCGCTATTTCCAAAGGCAGAGACTCGATTGGAGACTCTGGAATTTGAGAATACGCAACATTTAACAATTCCGACAATTTTATCAAATCGTCTTGAGACAAATTTGGCATCTCATCCGTCACCCCTCCGGGCCGTAGGCCCTCTGGGCCGGAGGCAATTCCGTTTTTGGCAAGCAATGACTTTTGCAGATAGCTCATGAATAATTTGCAAAAGTTTTCTATCTCAACCCCTTTTTGCATCATATTTTCAATTTCTGTTAGAGCTTTTTTGATTTCTTTATCTATCACAAGATTTATAAATTTCACCAAATCATAGTCTTTTGAATGGAATAGATATTCTTCCAAACTTTTTTGATTTAAATTTAAGTTTTCTGAAGTTACCTGCTCTAGTATTTTAATTCCGTCGCGGAATGCCCCGTCGGCGACCTTGGCGATAATTTTTAATCCATCGTCGGTAATCTCAATCTTTTCCGCTTTGGCTACACGTTTCAGGGAATTTGTAATTTCATCGACCGTAGCTTTATTAAAAGCAATAAGTGTTGTTCTGGAACGAATGGTGTCGATAAGTTTTTCGGGATTGGTTGTAGCTAAAATAAAAATAACGTGTTTGGGAGGCTCTTCCAAAGTCTTAAGAAGGGCATTACTGGCTTCGGTTGTTAACATGTGGGCTTCGTCGATAATATATATTTTCTTTTTGCCTGATACTGGGGCAAGTTTGACTGCGTCTCTTAAAATTCTAATATCTTCAATTCCCCTATGGCTTGCCGCATCCATTTCAATTACATCAAGATTTGATCCTTTTGTAATTGAGGTGCATTGCTCACATTTGTCACACGGAGTGATTTCTTTTAAATCCATGCAGTTGATAACCTTGGCAACAATTCTGGCCGCAGAAGTTTTGCCTGTTCCTTTTGGTCCGGAAAAAAGAAAAGCATGGGGAATTTCTTTTTGTGAAAGGATTTTTTTTAACGACTCAGAAACACTTTTAAGATCCAATTCATCTAAATTTTTTGGGCGATATTTTAGATAGAGAGTCATAATACAAATAGCATTTTAGTATTATTAATGATGTCTGCCAAGAAGATGGTTGGCGCCGTGCTCAACTAGAAAATAAACTTGATCATCTATTAACATTCCGTTTTCATTTGCTTCCTTTACGGCAATTGGATAACAAACAATTATTTCTCCCAAATGGATTATCCCGTCTGTTGGGTAAATAAAATTTGTTTTAGCCTCTCCCGGGACAAAAGACAACACATTGTGGATTTTGCCGTCTTTTAGGTATTTATTGCCAATCTCTTTCATTTTTTTCTCACCAACAATTGCTACAGACACTTCTGCATCGGAAACAATTCCGTTGGATGACAAAAAGTCAGCGAGTTTCTTTTTGATTGTGGCCGATTTGACTGGGTAACTACTTTGTTTGGATATTAAAACTTTTATCATAATTTGAAGAAATCCGAAGCACGAAATTCGAATTTCGAATTTAGCCCAACTTACTTCTTACCAATTGGGCTATTTGCCCTCCATCCGCATCCGGTGCAATTGATTTTACTTTTCCAATCACTATACCCATCTGGGACATATTTGTGGCACCAGTTGCCGTAATTGCTTCGTCTACCAGCTTAGTAAGCTCCTCCTCACTCATTTCCGGTGGCAAAAACTCCTGCAAGATTTTTAGTTCTGCTTGTTCTTGCTCTATTCGACTTTCCACTTCCGCGGGGGTACTTGTTGTAAGTTTACCCTGAGCCTGTCGAAGGGCTTCAATTGAGTCCTTTCTTTGTTTGGCTTGTTTTTTAATAACTGCCAACACTTCTTCATCAGTTAATTCGTGTCGCATTTCTATCTGTTCATAATTAAAAGCCGACACCAAAAGTCTATAAGTTGAAACTTTTAATTCATCATGAGCTTTCATTGCCTCAGTTAGTTTTTGTTTTATTTCTTGGAATAACATATTTATGCTTTGTCCTCGTCCCTATTATACTTTTCTTTCCAACCACCTGTTAGGTGCAAATGCATATGAAAAACAGATTGGCCTGCATCTTCGCCATTAGCCGTTGCTGTTCTAAAAGCTTTTGATACCCCCATTTTATCGGCCATATTTTTAGCAACGATAATCATTTTACCCATTAAATTTTGGTCGGTATCTTCAACTTCTGCGATATTTACAATATGTTTATTGGGAACAATCAACAAATGTACGGGGGCAAGGGGTTTTATGTTTCTAAAAACTATCAGGTCTTTGTCCTCGTATTCGATGGTTGCGGGGAGCTCTTTTTTGATTATTTTACAAAAAATACAATCTTCCATACAGTATTTTATATTATTAATTTCTTGACAACTTGCTCAAGGCTTAATAGTTCTACTTTTTCTGAATTTCTTTCCTTCCACTCAATTTTATCACCAGCTTGCCCTGAGCTTGTCGAACGGGTCCTTTCGGAAACAACCAAACGAACGGGAATTCCAATCAAATCAGCATCTGCAAACCGAGACCCGGTCGGCAGATCACGATCGTCAAATAATACGTCAACACCTGCCGATTGCAACTTATTATAAACATCTGAGTGGGGTTCTCCACCCTTTATTTCGATCAAATGCACGTCAAACGGAGCTACAGCTTTTGGCCAAATAATACCTTTTTCATCATGATTTACTTCCACCATTGTTCCCATAACGCGGGTTGGGCCAATTCCGTAGCTGGCAAACCAAACAGGCTTTTTTAGACCCTTTTCATCGGTATAATAAACCTTCATTCGTTCTGCATACCAAGTGCCTAATGGGAAAATATTGCCAACTTCCACAGTGTTGTCGATTTTTTGCATTTTGCCCTTGCCACACTTTGAACACAAATCTTGTTCTTTTCCTGCAAATATTTCCTTATTTTCGGCCAAATCACACTCGTTGCAAGCATATATCTCATCTTCTCCATTTGCTCCAATTACCTGAAATTCGTGCGTGTGTTTATCTGTAAAAACGCCTCCTGAGGCTTCCACCACTTTGAAATTTCCACCAGAGGCGGATCCGCCTTGGGCGGAGAACCCCAATCTTTTAAATATTTTGACGTAAGCCCCTTTTACTTTTTCGTAATACTCCATCATATCCTTTTCGTCTGTATGAGCAGAATAAAGGTCTTTCATCATAAATTCCCTGCCCCTCATAATTCCGCTTCTGGCTCTGGCCTCATTCCTAAATTTGGTGGAAAAATGATAAATTGAAACCGGCAAATCTTTATAACTTGTAATATTTTTTCGTAGTAAATCCATAACAATTTCTTCGTGAGTAAAAGATAAACAAAATTCTTTATCCCGGGTGTCTTTTAATTTATACATTACCTCATTTGCCTTGTCCCAGCGTCCGGTTTCATTCCAAATTTCTTTAGGGTGAAGAAGTGGCATTAACATTTCTTGCCCGCCTACGGCGTTCATTTCTTCACGGATAATTTGATTAATTTTGGCTACAACTTTTTGACCCATCGGGAGGAGTGTCCAACTGCCAGTCATTAATTGGTCAATAAACCCTGCTTGCACCAAAAGTTTGTGATTAATGCTTTCCGCATTTTTTGGCGCTTCTTTTCTGGTTTTTGGAAAAAGTTGTGATTGTTTCATAGTTGGTGCATTGTAACACTTTATTTGCCCATAGAATTAAGAAATCCCTGAATTCCTCCAAAAGTGATTAAGCGTTTGATATCTCCGATTGTAATAAGCAAAAGCAAACCCAAGAGAATAATAAAGCCGATATTGTTGATTGTCGCTTCTAATTTTAATGAAATTTTTCGGCCGATTAATTTTTCAATTACAATAAAGAAAAGTCTTCCCCCATCAAGCGCCGGGAAAGGCAAAATATTTAGTATTGCCAAGTTCACAGAAAGTATGCCGATAAAATTAATTAGTGTAACAATCCCATTTTTTGCCGCTTCGGTAGTCACTGCAAAAATCCCAATTGGGCCGGATATATCTTTTGGGTTTTGACCATGAAAAGCATCAAAGATCATTTTCCAAAGGCCAACGGCAATTGTTTTGCCCCAAAAAATGGAATCTTTAAATCCGTAATAAATTCCATAAAATGGCCTAAGTAAAATTGAAGGAAAATATAGTTCCATTGTTGTAACAGTTACACCAATTGGGCCCTCGCCTTTGGGTGGATCTTCTCTAGGAGTAATGTTTAATTTTAAATTTGTTTTTTCTCCATTTATGTTTCTTTCAATTTCAAAATTAGTTTTAACGCCTTTGTTAATGGATATTACATTCATAAAATTGTCTGCTGAATTAATTTCATTTTTGCCGACTTTTGTAATAATATCCCCGACTAATATTCCATACCTTTCCGCAGGGGAAGAACTGGCTACATCAATAACTTTTAATCTGCCGGTATCTTTTGGAATACCCGAAAAAGAATAAACAACCGCAAAACAAATTACGGCCAAAATAAAGTTCATTACAACACCCGCAATCACAATTAATGCCCTGGCTTTTTTGCTTTTATGCAAAAATGATCTTTTGATATCAGTGGCCTCCTCTTCCATTTGTTCACCGTGAAGCCTGACAAACCCTCCAAAAGGAAGTAAATTGACGGAAAACAATGTTTCACCTATTTTTTTGCCAAAAATTCTTGGAGGAATTCCAAATCCAAATTCTTCGACTTTAACTCCCATTTTTTTGGCTGTCAAGAAATGCCCAGCTTCATGAACCAAAACTAAAATGGAAAGCACTACCAAAAACACCAAAATTGAGCCAAACATAACAAAAAGTATATAGGGGTTTAGATTTGAAGTAAATCAGCTTTTTTCTTTTCTCCCGCTTCTTCAATTTTACCTACAAATTCATCGGTAATTTCTTGCAATTTTTTTTCAAATGCAAACTTTTCATCTTCGGTAATTTCTTTGGCCTCAAATTTCTTTTTAATTTCATGCATTTCATCGGCTCTAACTTGGCGGATCATAATGCGTCCCGCTTCAAGTTTGGTTGAAAGAATTTTGACATATTTTTCTCTATCTTCTGTGGTTAGGGGCGGGATAATAATTCTAATTAATTCTCCGTCTATATTTGGAGTTAGACCAATATTTGCAAATAAAATTCCTTTTTTAATATCCCCAATGATGGATTTGTCCCAAGGGTTAATAATAATTTGATTTGGATCAGGAGAGGTAATGGAAGCTAACTCCATTATTTTTAATCTTTGAGTACCACCGTATGCTGGACAGACGATTCCTTCAACCAAAGATGGCATGGCCCTACCGGTACGAACTCCGCTAATATCACTTACTACGGCATCAAAACCGATTTGCATTTTGGAGCGGACTGAGGATTCGTCCATTGATATTAACAAGTTTACTCTTTTCCTAATTCTATTCGCAAGACCTTACCAATTTTTACATTTTCACCGGTTTTGGCAATAAGTTCTTTGATTAAATCTGAGACTTTTTTGCCGGATTCTTTAACAAAATCCTGTTTTTCCAAGTTTTCATCCCCCATTGAGGCGACTTGCATAGAAAGATCCCGTCCTAATTTTTCAAAAAGATCATTTTTAGCAACAAAATCTGTTTCACAAAGAAGTTCAACTATTCCTACAATTTTACCCGTGTGATGTGTATACACAAAAATTTTTCCTTGGGATGTTACTCGTCCTTCTCTTTTTTCGGCTTTGGACAGACTTTCTTTCTTTAATATTTCTAAAGCTTCCTTTTCGCCCCCTTTGGTTTCTTCCAATACTTCACGAATGCGGATTATAGCAACACCGGTTTCCTCTCGAAGTTTTTTGATGAGATTAATATCAATTTTACCCATTACTTTGTTTTTTTGCCCTCTAAAATTGCTTCCCCAACCAAATCTAAAACATATTTAAGTGCTTCACTGGCGTCATCATTCATGGGAATTGGATAGGTAATTAAATCAGGATCAGCGTTTGTGTCAACAATTCCAACCACAGGTACCCCTTTTCTGTTGGCTTCATAAACAGCACTGGCTTCTTTTTTGGTATCGATTACAAAAAGAACATCGGGGGTTTTTTTGAGATTTACAATACCGCCAAAAAATCTCTCCAAACGGGTAATTTCACGCTCAATTAAAAGTCTTTCTTTTTTGGTGTTTTTAGCATAAGCGCCGTTAGCCATATTTTCTTTCATTTCTTCCATTTTTTTGACCGATCGGTTCATTTGGATATAATTAGAAATTGTTCCCCCTAACCAACGCTCGTTGATATAAGGAACCCCAACTTTTAGCGAAACTTCAGCTACTTTGTCTTTTATTTGCTTTTTGGTGCCCAAAATAAGCACAGTTTTACCTTCTTTTACGGAAGTTGTAATAAATTTTAATGCGGCTTCAAGAAGTGGGCCGGTTTTGGTTAAATCAAAGATGTGGACTCCGTTTTCTTGGCCATACAGGTATTCTTCCATTTTTGGATTCCAACGCCTGGCCTGATGCCCAAAATGAGCACCTGCGTTTACTAATTGGTCTAAAGAAACTTTTGCCATTATTTTTGTTACTTCCTTATATCCGCCGCAGGTTGGAAGAATCCAGGAAGTAAAACCTGCGTGTGTAACAGTATTATATCAGTCTTGTTTTAAGGCTGCAAGTGATTTTTTGTTGATTTCTATATTTTCCTGTGCAGCCTCCAGAGCCGAGGTGGCCAAGTATTCGGCGCTCATGGCATCCGATTTGGCGCTTTTATTGCCAATTTCAGCAATTTCCAAAGCTAATTGTCTAACCTCTTCCGACCAGCCTGCAACTTTTTCCGGAATTTCGGTGGACCAAAAAAGAGCCGCCTTGATTTTATCCTTGTCATCAGTCTTGTAAGCCTCCATTACCTTACCAAAAGCTTCAGTGTCTGCATCCGCCGCATCCATCAATAAACTTTTAATTTCGCTCACGCGGATTTGGATGTCCCGAACCTGATCCTCAACTTCTTCATAGTTTTTCCTACCCAAGGTTAGATTACACACCATTTCAACCAAAGAGGCGGCCAATGCTCCTGTAACAGCCGCAACAGCCCCTCCGCCGGGAGCAGGTTTGCTACTAGCCACATCCGTCAAAAAATCTGTTATTGTTTGCTCTGCTATTTTCATTTTAGTAACTGTTACAGCATTATATAACACTGTAACACTATTCCCAAAGTTTCTTTT
>Ga0172371_10003516_pt1 | contig 24208 bp, 22 predicted proteins | sample Lak12m_FD_114543 | JGI IMG/M metagenome (GOLD analysis project Ga0172371, IMG submission 114543) | Freshwater microbial communities from Kabuno Bay, South-Kivu, Congo - kab_022012_12m | ecosystem: Environmental > Aquatic > Freshwater > Lake | place: Democratic Republic of the Congo: South-Kivu... | reverse complement strand
TCGTGGGGGCCGGAGGGCGGTTGGTAATCTTCCACGACAAATCACATTGGAGTGCGATGATTTCCAGGCTGGTCGAGGCTTTGTGACCTCTTGCATTGTTCAATCAAAACGGCGTGTTAACTTGATGCGTCGTTGACGCGGCTCTTGGGGTATGGTATAGGGGTCCCAAACCAGATGTCTTTCGGGAGGCTTATTAATGCTGGCCGCAGCGGATCGGACCGTCGAGGAGGAATACAGCCAGACTATTGACTTCTTGTACGGACTTGAACGGTTCGGGATTCTGCTGGGCCTGGAAAACATAAGCCTTCTCCTGGAAAAGTTGGGCAACCCGCAAAGGACCTACCCGGTAGTTCACGTAGCCGGCAGCAACGGCAAAGGATCCACCTGCACCTACATAGACCGGATTCTGAGGGAAGCCGGACTGAAAAGTGCTCTCTACACTTCTCCTCATCTCAACGATTTTCGCGAACGCATCAGAATAAACGGTTCGATGATTTCCAGGGAGGCCTTGATCGCTTCAACGAAAAAGGTGCGCCGGATCTACGATCCTGAGAGGACGACATTTTTTGAGTTCACCACCGCTGTAGCGTTTGTTTGCATCGCTCAGGCCAAACCGGATGTGGCGGTAGTCGAGGTTGGACTGGGCGGTCGCCTTGACGCCACCAACACCGCTGATCCTGCGGTAACGGTGATCACGGATATATCCAGAGAGCATGAGGATTATCTGGGGGTGGGAATAGCATCGGTCGCAAGGGAAAAAGCGGGAATCTTAAAGCCCCGCGTTCCCTTGGTGACCGGCGCGGCGAGGCAGGCAGCCCGAGAGGTGATCCTCGAGGTTGCGGCAGCGGTAGGAGCCCCGGTGCGTGAGTTCGGCCGAGATTTTCTCGGGAAGAGAACCGGCCTGGACTCGTTCACGTACCGCTCCGAGAACATGCTGCTAGAAGACCTTACCGTTTCAATGCCGGGTAGTCACCAGGTCAAGAATGCATCGTTGGCTCTGGCTGCCGCGGAGGAACTGATTTCACAGGGGTACCCGATTCCCGGGGCTGCGATGCGCACCGGCATTAGACATGCCAAGATGCCGGGAAGATTTGAGATACTTCGAGAGCGGCCGAAAGTGGTAATAGACGGGGCTCACACTCCCGAAGGGATGAGGCTCCTCAAGAGCGCTCTTCAGAGCCGTTTTCCCGGAATGAGGCCTCTGCTACTGCTGGGTGTGCTGCGGGACAAGGACTACGAAAAGCTTGTAAAGATCATCGCGCCGCTGGCCAGAGAGATTGTGTGCGTTGAGCCGCAGGGAGACCGTGCCCTCGCGTCAGCAGCGCTGTCGCAATTCGTCCGGACGCTTGGGATACCTGGCAGCACTGCGGCCACTATTGCCGACGGTTTCCGGCAACTCCTGGCTAAGGCTGCAGAGGATGACCTGATCGTTGCTACAGGGTCGTTGTATATGATTGGCCCGGTCCGACGAGCATGCGGAATCGCGGATGAGTAGAACCGATTTCACAAATCATAGTGATTCTATCCGGATGCGGCCGCGGACCGAACGCGTTCGTTTGTACTGGCCCATCGTCGCTCTGCTGCTCGTCGCGCTTGTTGGCACGCTGGAGGAATCCAGCGGGCAGGGGCTCGACGCAGGCCTCGGGAAGAGGACCCAGCCGAAAGAAGCCACCATTCTGCCTTCCGACATTCCTATTCAGATGTCTGCGGAGCGGCTCACCTATAGCAACGAGACCAACACTTACACGGCCAGAGGAAACGTCACCCTTAGCCAGGGCAATACCCGCCTCAGGGCTGACAGCATCCAGTACAAAGCAGATACTGGAGAGCTTTCTGCCAAAGGTGGGGTCATAGTAAGGTTAGGCGGGGACGTCGTTGAGGCTGAAAGCGTAACGATAAAGCTTTCCACCGGCACTGGCGTCGTTTTCAACGGCAAGCTGCTGCTGACCAAGAACAACATATACCTCGAAGGGAAAAAGCTCGAGAAAAGCGGTGAATCTACCTACCACATAGAAGAAGGGAGCTTCACCACGTGTGACGGGGCTATTCCTGACTGGCGGATTACGGGCAGAGATCTGGACGTGACCCTCGAGGGTTACGGAACTCTCAAGCACGGGTTCTTCTACGTGAGGGACATTCCGGTGCTGTACGTTCCATGGCTGATCTATCCGGCAAAGCGCAAGCGGCAGACAGGTTTCCTCATGCCGAGCATGGCCAACAGCAGTCTGAGAGGCGTGGATGTTCAGCTTCCATTTTTCTTGAATATCTCCCGGGGAATGGATGCCACCATCGTACCCCGGATCTGTACCCGGATGGCCGCTCAGGCGGCCCTGGAATTCAGGTACTTTCCCTACGAGGATATAAGGGGAAACTTCTACGGCGAATATACCTATGACTGGCAGTATGCCCCTGAAACCAATCCCAAGAGTCACCGTTTTTACTTCACCTGGCGTCACGACCAGGACCTTGCTCCATACATCAGACTCAAGTCGAACGGCAGCTGGGTCTCGGACCGCAATTATTTCGAGTTCTGGGGCGGACGTGTAGACCGGCGCGTCAGGGTGCGCTACCTAGAGTCAAACGCGGTCCTTTACGGTCAGTCGAATAACTTGCTATTCCAGGCAGAAGCGCGATTCGTTGATAACCTTGACCTGCCGGACAACGCCCTGACAGTCCAGAACGTGCCAATCGTAAAAGGCACATTGTTTTCCCGACAAATCCCGTACACTCCCTTTTATCTCAACTCCAATGTGACGTACGACCGGTTCTTCTCTCCGATCATGAACCACCGATGGCTGGGTACCCGAATGCAGGCGAACGCTTCCTTGAGCCTGCCCATAGCTCTGGGGCGTTACCTGAAGCTTGAACCGTCCATGACGTACTTCGCCAAGGCTTACGCGGCAGACTACTATGAACGCAACAAGAGCGTCAGTTCTATCACCGCGGTACGCACAGACCTCTACCAGGTCAACGCGGACGTCTTCACGGATTTGAATGCGGTTTACCCGGGTTCATTTCTTGGGTTCCAGCGGATAAGGCATACTGTCCGACCTCGCTTCTCGTGGACTTATCGACCGATCACCAGCAAAGAGACTTACCCCTATTTCGACGAAGATGACCGCGTCCCGAGTATCAGCCTTCTGACCGCGGAGATGCGGCACACGCTGACCGGCCGGATGGGGCCGGGCGAGTATCTCGACATAATGACAATCAGCCTATCCCAGGGCTACGATTTCGAGCATCCGAGGGCTACCGGCCAGCGCTCGAAGGTAATCGGGCACCCTGCCCGGTACAACTGGACGACTACTCAAGCTGAATTGACCGTCAAACCTCATTCACTGGTCGACCTGGTGGCCCAAACCGAGTACGATCCGGTGAAGAATCGGGCCCGAAGGTACAGCGTCAATTTGGGAGTGATGGATCATCGGGGGGACGTGGTGCGCGTGCTGCATCAGTTCACCGAAGACGAAAACCAGGAGGACCTTAACCGACAGACCAACGTCAACCTGCAAGTAAAGGTGACCTCTGCTCTGGATTGCTTTTTCGAGAATCAGTACACCCACCAGTTCAACTTTTCGTATTTCACCAGCTTCGGTCTGAGCTACCACCCCGCCTGTTGGAGCATCCTGTTGCGTTACTCGGAGGTACGTGAGCAGGACCCGATAACGCAAAAGATCAAAGACCCCGATCAGACTGTGTTCATGACTCTGTCTCTTGCGGGACTGGGCCAGATCTATCGCTTCACAAGAGATTGGGGCGAATTGATGGGACAGCCCCACGAGGGGACAAGCACGGTGGCTCGCTGAGATTGCTGATACCAACTCCCATGCCCCGGTAAGAATGATGGCGGGTGCCAATTCTTTCTCGGAACTGTGCACTTGGCATACCACGGAATTATTCTTCCTCATCAGCCCTAACGTCGGACAGAGTAATTTTCCGTGCAGTCACTTTTCCTTCAACTACTACCTGTCGGTTCCAGAGCGGTCTAACGATATCATCCATAAGACCTTCTGGGACTGTAACTTTGTGCTTCTTACCGCTTGGATCTAATACCTTTATTGCGTTTTGTGCACTCGTTGCATCGGCGAAAAGCAACTTTCCTCTCAAAACAATGGGTTCGCTTTTTGGCTCAGTGGAGACCTCATCCTGCTCGATTACTGTTTTGATTTTGTCTTGTGGAATCGTAAGGTTGACTTCGCGCGCCTTTCCACCCTTAATTGCAGTGAATCCTACCATTTTTATGCTATGACCGTCTGGAGCGATCCTTTCCGTTAATCTGAGGAAATTGCGAAAGTAGGCTTCGCTACTAATTCTGATCTTGAGTAAGTCAATCTTGTTTTGAATGAGAAACTCAGTACAGGTTAAGAACTCGTCGACAACCATGGCACCAAGCGTTAGTCCAGGCAACGTTTGCTGTGGCCCAACTTCTGCCAACCGAATGGTGAAAGCAAAACTGGCAGCGCGCGCCGCAGTCCAATAGGGGGTGATCTCCTGCTTCAATTTTAATGGGATTTGATCCTTATATGCTTGTCCGATTTTCCTTTGAGCCGTCCTATACAGCGCTTGAATAGTGTGTGTTGCTCGATTGGTAACCGCTTGAAAGTTTGCGATTCCAGACATCACATCTTCGCCCGCCAGAGACACCTGCAATTCCTCTTCCTGCAAAACATAGCCACCCAACTTCAGGTGGCGATGAAAATTGGCTCTTTCAATAACATCCCTCAATTCGTCTGCGATCTCCTCCGGCGGATTCCCAGACAAACCTATACATGCTAATCGTTCGGCTTCGCGGAGTTCCCCGCATTCAAATGCTAACCACGCTGCGCTTCTGAACAATACCGACCGCGTCGGTTCTAAGGTCAGTCGGTTCCTGACTTTTATGGCGGCAACCGTTTCCAACTCACATGCGGCCCGCAGGAAATGATGGACGCTTTCCTTGTCTCCTGCTATTTTAGCTAAATCCGCCTTGGCAGCCTCCTGCATAGCTCTATCATGAATTTCTGAAATCGAGGTCATTATGGTTGCCCCACTAAAGCCCCTGGTTCTCCAAACTCTATCACAACGATGAGTGCCGGGAGAACGCTTGAATATCGTTTCAAGCGGTCAGACTTTTCGCGCAGCCTTGATTTCTTCTCTTTTGCTCCACATCGGATACCGGTAATCTCTAATCGCGCCGACTTTTGGAATGGCGACCCACTGTCCTTTGGGGCCATCCAGAAATCAAAACCACTAGGCTTACGCGCAACTCTGAATGCCTTCAGGCCGGCCACCGCTCTCATCAAAACCAAAGCAACCCCACAGGCTCCGAATTCTGTTGCTTGCTGGTCGTTCTCCCAGGTTCGATTTTCCTGCTCAGTGGGAGACTGCCAATGAAGTGGAAACTGACGAGTATAAAGTCCTGATACTACTATTTCGGTCGGCGCACGATGCCCCTGGCCTTCAAGACAATAGCTAGCGGCAGATCCGAAACACGCCTCATATTCCTTAAGTAACGCTGTTACTCCATTGCCGAGTGTCTGTAATCTCAAGTCGTGGGTTCTTAACGGCATTTTGGTTACTTTCCTGCGCGGCACTGTTATCTCCCATAGCGGATGTATCCAAGGCAGACTAACTCCGCACACTGATCCTGCAGAGAGGTCAAGCAGGCACGCCTCAGTCGGAGGACCAAAACAGTTTAGCACGGTCGGCCTGAACTGATCAAGAGATCAGACCGGTGTCGGCACACTACTTTGTCCGATCTCTTGGGCGGTAGGCGGCATATCAGATTCTGATATGCTCGTCAAACCATAATCCGCTCCGAGTGTGTGCGATTGATTCTTCTAGGACGATGTCCGGCTATAATGCAAGAGTTCTTGATGGAAAATGGCACCTGGGTATCTGAAGTGAATAGTTCCGTTCTTTTTTTCTTGACAGGGTTTTTCGCCGATATTAGATTGTCGACAATCTTCCACATATGATAGATTGACGACCCACACCAACCCGGAGAACACCATGATCGTACTCAACGTCAACGAAAAAAAAGACACCAAGATCGAAAGCTTCCCTTACCGAGGACAAAAGCTGCCCGTGAAGGAAACCTACATACGGTGGCTCTCACAGGCCGGCCCTGACGAGTCCCCCGACTACGGATTGAGGTTCTTCACAATGGGGCCTGGCGGCTCCATCCCCATCCACAAACACTTCTATTATCAGACCATGTATGTCTTGGAAGGCCGCATACAGGTCACGAGCTACGACCCGCAGACGGACGAGAAGATCGAGAGCATCGATATGGGGCCAAACGATTTCGTATTCATCCCTACCATGGAACCCCACAGCGCCGTCAATCTCAGTGAGGCCGAGAAGGCTACGTTTTTGTGCTGTATCGCCAACGTCTACGGCGACGACGCATTGTAGTGCGCGGGGAGATTTGGATATGAGCGACAGAAACTTAATCGATCCCGACGGAACGGAAGCCGCCGTAATTCTCGAGGACGACAACTATCAGAAACCGCCGTCGATCACAGAGAGCATCACCATTTTTCTCCGGGAAGCCATCTTGAGCGGAAAGATGAAACCGGGACAAAAGATCAACGAAAAAGAGATTACCGAGAGATTGAGCGTGAGCCGATCCCCTCTGCGGGAAGCGCTTCGTACAGTGGCGAAGGAGGAGCTGGTTACCATTAGCCCGTACAAGGGGGCAAGCGTGGCTGAGATTTCGGCCAAGGAATTGAGAGACCTATTTGAAGTGAGAGAGATGATCGAGCTTTTCGCTATGGATCTCATCGAACGACATTCGGTTGCAGACTTCAACGAACTGAAGCAATCGCTTGATTTTGACCCGGAGCAACTCCGCAAGCTCGGAATCGGTGAATATCTGAATGAAGTAACCAAGTTCCACGTGGCGCTGGTCAAGACGGCAGGAAATGCAAAGCTATGCCAGCTTCATCAGGTTCTGAGCAATTCTCTGATCCGGTATCAGCGCATTGTGGCCACCATTCCCGATCGCATGGAACTATCAGTTGATGAACATGTAGCCATTCTTGAAGCCCTGAGCCGACGAGAGTTCGTGGAGGCTAAGGACTTGTTGGGCAAGCACATAGAGGCCCTGAAACTTAAGATCTTTCAGGAAAGCAGTCTATCCAGCCTGGAAAACGCAGGAGATCGGAGGTAATGACAGTGCGGAAGACAGATATGAGCCCGTACGACAGGGTTATGACGGCATTGCAGGGTGGTCAGCCCGATCGCGTGCCAGTTGTCCCAATCGTCCGTGAGTGGTGTGCCAGGCAGGCGGGTTTCCGGTTTTGCGACATTCTCGATAGCATTGAGAAGTATGTTTACGCCCAGTACTTCTGCGTGCGGCATTTTGGCTATGACGCGGTTTGGGACCTCCTGGCCATCCACGCGGAATCGGAAGCAATGGGAAGTGTCCTCAAAATTCCTGAGGACATGCCTCCTTCCGTTTTAGACCATGTGGTGAAAGACTACGACAAGGATCTCCCGAAGTTGCGCGTTCCCGACCCCAGGAAAGACGGTCGCCTCCCGTTCATCCTGGAAGGAACCAGGCGGCTCAAGGACCTCTGCCGGGGTACGTATCCGGTTGTGGGCTACATTCAGGCGCCCTTCCGGCATGCATCGATGCTTCGCGGGTCGGATACAGCGATGAGGGACGTATACAAAGCTCCGGCAAAACTCAAGGAGCTTCTCGAGATCGCTACGGAAAGCCTCATCGTCTACGGGCAAGCCGTGGTTGAGGCCGGCGCCGACATCATTTGCATTTCTGATCCGTCCTCGTCGGGTGATGCGATTTCCAGGAAGGTCTGGGAGGAGTTCGGGCTTCCCTACAGTACACGGGTTGTCCATGCCCTCAAGAAGACCGGAGTTAAAATGTTCCTGCACATTTGCGGGAATACCACGGACCGTTTGGACTCGTTGGCCAGCACCGGGGTTGACGGACTTAGTCTGGACCAGAAGGTGGACTTTGCCCAGGCTCGACAGATTCTTGGGGACTCGATCTGCCTCATAGGAAATGTCGATCCAGCCGGGACCCTGTTTCTGGGCAAGCCGGAGGATGTGGCCCGAGAGTCCACATATGCCATTCGCAACGCCGGACAAAAAGGCAATTTCATCTTGTCGTCAGGATGCCTGATGCCTGCCGAGATACCCCCGGAAAACCTGCAGGTTATGGTTGATACAGCCAGAACCATCGGGAGTTACCCCATCGAGCAGATCTAACCACGTCAAGGCCGCGATAGAGGTGGACAGACCTATTCCCAAGAAAGGAACCTCAACATGAGAGCAAGAGCGATTGGCGGTATCATGGTCGCAGCGTGCCTTTTGGCGCTTCTTTTCCTGCTAACTCCTGCGCAAGCCGGGCTGAAAGGAGATGCCGTTAAAGTCGGTGTGATCGTTCCGCTAGCCGGACCTGCGGTCTCGTGGGGCCAGCATTCGTTGATCGGTGCCAACATTGCCTGTGATGAGATCAACGCTTCTGGTGGAATAGGCGGTGTGCCGCTAAAACTGATCGTTTACGACACTGCCAGCAAGTCTGACCAGGCCATCGCTCTGACGAAGAAGTTGACGGAACAGGATCAAGTACTGATCATACTCGGCCCCATCCTGAGCTCAGAGTGTGCGGTGGTCTTTCCCGTAATCAACCGCATGAACATCGTCGCCGTCTCACCGACATCTGCAGAACCCGGTCTGTCCGCGAATAACCGCCCTTGGGCCTTCCGCAACAACTTGACCAGTGACAAGACGTTGGAGCCGGCCCTCAAGAAATGGGCTGAGAATCACAAGGTCAAGAAAGTGGCCATCATATACGACAGTTCTGACGGCGTATCCACGGGGGAAGGGGTCAAAGTGTTTCCTCCGGCTTTCAAGCAGCTCGGTGCGGAGGTTATTGACTCCATAACGGTGCAGAAAAACGACATCGATTTCAGTGCACATATCACCCGGCTCAAAGGCAAGCAGCCGGATGGCGTAGCCATAGCGGCTCAGGCCGAGCAGGCAGCAAACATTGTGCGGGAGATGAGGCGGCAAGGCTTGAATGTGCCAGTAATCACGGGCGTAGAATGCGCCAATCCACTATTCATCAAAACGGGCCAAAGTGCGGTGGAAGGTGCGTACACAGCTTCGGCCACCTGGGCGGACAGCCCTGATCCAAGGGTGAAAAAATTCACTGCCGAGTTCATGAAACGAAAGAACGGTGAAAAACCCAACAGCGGCGCGTTCAAGGCTTACGACAGCATCTACATCATCAAGGGAATAATTGAGAAGAATGGCGTAACCAATGCCCCTGAGGACCTGGCCAAGGATCGGGAGAGACTCAGGGAGGGGTGGAAGGCCTTGAAGGATTTCCCAGGAGTCTCGGGAGTAACCTCCATAAATGCCGACGGCGACGGGCAAAGCGAACCTACCATCCTGGAAGTCAAGGAAGGCCGCTGGGTGGAGGTCAAACGGTAACAAGGGTTCCCGGACGTGCCATTTGGGCCTCTCGGAAAATAGAACGTCGTCCTTCCTCTGTAATCGAGCGGAGCCGATCGCGATGTTTTTCCAGCAGCTGATAAATGGCCTGATGCTAGGGGCCACATACGCTTTGGTGGCCATTGGCTACACGCTCATCTTCGGAATCCTGAACCTTTTGCACTTTGCCCACGGCGAGGTCTTCATGCTGGGCGCGTTCATCGGTTTACAACTTGTGCTGTGGACCAACTGCAGCATAGCCGTGGCTCTTGTCGGGGCCATGATCGGAGCCGGGCTTCTGGGGCTGATGATTGAGCGGGTGAGCTTTCGTCACGTCGACAAGCGGTATCACCTGGCGCCTTTGATTAGCACGATCGGAGTGAGCATCATCCTCCAGGAGTTCGGCGTCACGATTTTCGGCGGCGATCAGCTGAGCTTTCCCGAGACGATCCAGGTGGTGGTCTACAGATTCGGATCGATCCAGGTGACTTCGCTTCACCTCTGGATACTGGGAACTGCCCTGGCGTTAATGACCGTCATTCATCTCGTGATCCATCGGACCAAGATCGGCATTGCCATGCGGGTTACCGCTGAAAATGCCACCACCGCTTCACTGATGGGAATCAACACCGATGGGGTTGTCAGTATAACCTTCCTGATCAGCTCCGCCCTCGCGGGTGCCGCGGGCGTGCTGATCGGGCTCGTTTATCATGCCATTTCCCCTTTCATGGGAACAGCCATGGTGCTCAAGGGCTTCACCATCATGTTGCTCGGGGGACTCGGCAATGTGAAGGGGGCCATGGTCGGGGGCATCCTACTTGGCATGGTAGAGGTGTTCAGTGTCGGCTACTTGGCTTCCTCATATAAGGATGGGTTTTCTTTTGGGATTATGATCCTGATCCTGATTGCAAGGCCCACTGGTCTGTTCGGAACCAGGCTGCACGAGGAATAGCGCCGTGAGTGGGTATACGGAGAGCATCTTTATTTTCATGGGCATCAACATCATCATGGCCTTGAGTCTGTATCTCCCCTGTTCTGCCGGCCAAATCTCATTGGCCCAGGCAGGCTTCATGGCCATCGGTGCATATACCTCGTCCCTACTGACCAGGGATTATGGAGTTCCGTTCTATCCGGCACTTGTTCTGGGAGGCCTTTTGGCAGCGATGACCGGGGTGCTGGTCGGGTTTCCCGCCATCAGGATCAAAGGGATATATCTGCTTCTTCTGACCCTGGCGTTTGGTGAGATGGTCAGGGTATTCTTCCTGAACTTTACACCAGCGGGTGGGGCCTCCGGCATGGGTGGGATGGAGCTGAAAACCAATTTGGTCAATGTCTACGCCATCGTTGGTGTTCTGATCCTATTCTTTTCCCGTCTAAGAGGATCCAGAATGGGCCGGGCGCTCGAATCCATGAGCGACGACGAGGTGGCCGCGGAAGCCACAGGGGTCAACATAGTTCGGGCTAAGCTTGTCGCTTTTGGGGTAGGCGCGTTCATGGCCGGGCTTGGTGGCGGTCTGTATGCTCATTACGCCCTGTACATTGATTCATCAAAATTCGGATTTCTGCTGGCAGTGGAATTCTTCGTTTTCGTGGTCTTCGGAGGAATAGAGGTCTTTTGGGGAGCTATCGTCGGCTCGGTGCTCCTTACGATAATCCCCGAAGCGGTCCGGTTCCTGAAAGATTTTCGGATGATCTTCTTTGGTATGACCATTGTCATTCTCATGATCGTTCGGCCTCAAGGTCTCTTGGACAAGCAGCTCGTCGACGGCATAGCCAGGCACGCGAGGCGGTTATATATCTTCAGAGGTGTTTCTTGACTCTTCTCGCAATCGAAAACCTGGTCAAATCCTTCAACGGCTTTGTAGCTCTCAATAATGTGAGCTTGCACGTATCCCAAGGCGCGATTCACGGAGTGATCGGTCCGAACGGTGCGGGGAAGACAACCCTTATCAATATCATTTCCGGGATCCTGAAACCGTCAAAGGGCAGGATCAGCTTCAACGGCCAGCCTATTGAGCGTCTCAGACCGGACAAAATTGTGTCGTTCGGTATCGGCCGTACGTTCCAAAATATCCGACTATTTAATGCTCTTTCCGTGATTGAGAACGTGATGGTTGGTCAACATTGCCGGACCACGGCGGGGCTGGTGCGCAACTTTTTCCGACGACCCTTCAAACTCCTGGAAGAGGAGAATCGCATTCAGCACAAGGCCAAGGAACTGCTCAATTTTGTCGGTCTCTCCGACAGAGAACAGGAACCAGCCCGGAGCCTTCCTTATGGAAGCCAGCGGCGTCTGGAGATTGCCCGTGCCCTTGCTACCGAGCCATCGCTGATCCTATTGGACGAACCGTGCGCAGGCATGGACATCAAAGAAACAACGGAGATGGCACAACTGGCCCTGAAAATACGAGAGCGCGGAGTAACCATTCTCCTGATAGAACACGACATGAATCTGGTGATGGGCATCTCTGACCGCATCACGGTTCTCAATTTCGGCCAAAACATAGCTGACGGGAGGCCTGATGAAATACGATCCTCCCCAGCAGTCATCGAGGCTTATCTTGGCTTCTAAGGCTGACGTCCCGTTCCTACGAGTCGAGGATTTGACCGCGGGTTACCATGGTGTTGTGGCCCTGCGGGATGTGAACTTGTTCGTATGCAAAGGGGAAATGGTGACGCTTATTGGGGCCAATGGTGCCGGGAAGACGTCGCTCCTTCGGACCATCGCCGGGATACTCAAACCTAGCACAGGAAAGATCTTCCTCGGTTCAGCACCCATTCATGGCGTTCGGCCGCACAACATAATGCGGCAGGGGATATCTTGGGTGCAGGAAGGCAGAGCGATTTTCAAGAGAATCAGCGTGGAAGAAAACCTCAAGGTAGGCGGTTACCCGCGCAAAGACAAGAAAGCGGTCCGTTCGGACCTGGAATGGATCTTTGACAAATTCCCCATTTTGCAGCAACGCCGATTGCAGTCGGCAGGCACGCTGAGCGGAGGTGAGCAACAGATGCTTGCCATCGCTCGGGCCTTGATGAACCGCCCCGAGCTGGTGATGCTTGATGAGCCTTCCCTGGGCCTGGCCCCTATCATGATCCAGCACATCTACGACATCATCTCCGATCTCCAGCGGTTGGGGATCACTGTTCTTCTGGTGGAACAGAATGCCAGGGTCGCGTTGAAGACCGCTACAAGAGCTTATTTGATGGAAATCGGCCGTATCATAGCAGAAGGACCTGCCGACCAGCTGTTGACCGATCCCAGAGTGCAGGAGGCCTATCTCGGGGGAAAATGGCACCACAGCACGTAAAGACCACAATATCTCTGAAGGAGGAGACCTTATGGAACAGTCAAAGATAGTTCAACCATCAAACATCAAGTGGGAACCGCATCCGCAGCTTGCCAGGGCGGAGGTGGCGTACCTGCTTTCACATCGCGATGAGAACATGGACCTGACCTGCATGCTTGTTCACCTGCCGCCCGGCACTCACGTTGAAAAGCATACACATGAGTGCGACGACATTATCTATGTTGTCAAGGGAAAGGCCATGATGGACGTCGACGGAATTGGAGACGTCCTGATGATTCCAGGGACTTTTCTGAGGATCCCGAAAGGCGTGGCCCATCAACCGTACAATATAGAGGAAGACTTCATTGCATATGATGTTTTCTACCCATTTCTTGCCTGATCGGCTCGGGTAACCTTTGATCGCGGGATTGCTGGGGCTGACGCGACAAGCCTCAGCATCCCCCGACGGACTCTCATGCCACATCCATGCGCTGCAAGGCCATGGATGTGGTATGGGAACTTTCTAGTGTTCTAGGCCGGATCCGGTCTCGTTCTCCAATGAGGGAAATTGCATCATGTCTTCGGTCACCCACGCGATGAGTTCCCCCTGAAAGTCCACTACTTCGAAATCGATCTTCTTGACTGAAGAGAGCTTCATGGCCCGTCGCAGGCGGTCCAGACATAAGATCTTATGATCGTGGGGCATCTGAAACCAGCGGTTGCCTATTCGAAATACGCTGTAGTCCTCGTTGACGGAGGAGAGGACGTCGTCCCCTGTCAGTTGATCGATAAGTGTGTCGACGGGCGATCCCGGTGCGCGGGCCTCCACAGCAGATTGAGCAGACGAAGGGGGCTTTTTGCGGGATGTCGTTTGCTTTCGAAACTCCTCTGATTTCTTGTCAATAGTCGCGGTTGTTATCGGGAAAATGATGTCTCTGTACACCAAGAGAACGGCCGCCAGCATGGGAAGAGCGAAAAGCATTCCCAGAACCCAGGGCGGAACGCGATCAATGAACTTTTTCTTCGGTTCTACGCGTTCCCATCTCTCCGCGCCGGGAAGAACATGACCGCACTCAGGACAGATAAGCATTTTGGCGGTTACCGCGGCATTGCACTGAGGACAACAAGTCAGCGAAAGTGGCGGACACTCATCTCTGGCCTGGGTACCGGTTGCCCGGCCGGCCGGTCCGCGTGTGAGTGCGCTGTCTGTCTCCGCGGCAGCCCGCTCAAGCTCGGAAGGATCTAGAAGCCCTTTTTTTACGAGCAAGTTCAGAAGCTTCCATAACGTTTCTGGATTGAGGCGATGGGTTCGCATCAGATCGAGATCGTCTTTCCCGGACCTGAAGTCTTCCAGAAACTGCTTGGCATTGACCTTTTGTTTAGGCTTTCCCATGGGTTGCTACCGAACACCGTGCGCCGCGTTCGATTGTGCCTACCCCCCGAGGAGATTCAGCTAGCTGGGGAAATTTCCCATTCCAGTCCCCACAACCTGAGCGCACCGTCGCTTCCGCCGCTGGCAAGCATTGCCGAGTTCGGGACGAAACACGCGGATCTCACCGGTGAGGAATGTCCCTCCATCAAAGCCAGGCAACGTTCAGTCTGGATGTTCCAGAGCCTCAGAGAGAAGTCATCCGATCCCGTGACCCAGAAACACGGGTCATGTGAGGCCTCCAACACCCGCACCGACGCGGAATGTCCCCGCAGCGCGGTTACATTGACGTAGGATCCCACTAGATAAATTATCACATCTCCGATTTCCGTTCCCGCGATGACCCTGTCGTCCTGGGGCGTAGGCCGAAAACCGGTAATCGGGACGCCAAGGTCTCTGAAAGCCCCCTCCAGCCTGCCGTTGACAACCGACCACCGCTGAATTCGTGTTCTATCCTTCAGCGTGTAGATCGTGTCCATCTGATCCGAAAAACAGACGAACTCATCGCATTGGATCACAGGACGCTCCGACAGAGTCTTGCCCGTCTCCAGGTCGATGGTGATCGGCCGGTTTTGCTGGGACACAGCCGATGCTATTCGGCCGTCGCATCCCAGAGCAACAGGCATGCTCACCCCCGTTAGCTCTCGGACCACCTTCCCGTCGCCATCCCATATGCGCAACACCCGATCGGCACTCCAGGTGCCAATCCCCTTGAGAGCCGGTACGCGAAACACCTTCGTCACTGGGCTGCCTACCTGAAATCTTTTCAAGCAGCGTCCTGTGACGACGTCCCACACGGCCGCGGAACTGTCCAGGCTCCCGCTCAGAAGGGTGAGGCTGTCCGGGCCGGCCTCCAGAGCGAGCACGCCATCGCTGTGCCCGTACAGCGAGCGAATGAACGACCACGATTTGAGCCCGGGCTGCTTGGGGATGCTCTGGATCAGGTTCCGGATGAGCATGGCTTCCCGCGACCAGCAGAACCCGGGCATGTTGCGAATGCGCTCGAATACTCTCAATGCCCCCCGATGATCGCCGTCTTGCCGTAGTCTGTGGAAATCCTCCACGGCTCCGTTAAACGCATCGTGTATGAATGCCAATTCCTTGAAAGTCCGAGGGCGACAGATCGCGGGTTCCAAGAAATCCTTCGAGAACCAACCGGGATCAACTGACCAGAGACGAACGGATCCCTTGGAACCGCCGGTCAAGAGCTGTCTTCCGTCTGTGGAAAGCGCGCATGTGGTCACTTCTTCGTCCTGAATCCGAATAGTTCTGAAACACCGCCTGCTGGAAGGCTCCCAGACCTTCACCGCGCCGTCTGAGGAGGCTGTGACAACGTAATCCCCCTCGGACGTGAAGCAGCCGCCCACTACGGCTCCCCGATGCCCGAGCAAACGCTGCAGATCCTCTCCGGAGGTTGCATTCCACAGCCGAGCAGTTTCGTCCGTGCCCCCGGTGAGCAGAAGATTACCGTCAGGGCCGACTGCCAGACAACTGATAGATCCCTCATGTGCATGGACCTTGAAGACAGGTTCTTTGGCTCCAACTTTCCATACGGTCAGACTGCCGTCTTCACCCCCCAAGGCAAGGACCTGGGCCGCCCGCACGAAAGAGATACACGAAACCTTTCCCACCAGCTTTCCGCCATCCCACACCATCTTGTCGCTCAATACATCCCTGACCAATACGCGGCCGTCCGAGTCCGCTGCGACCACACATCGAGAGTCCGTAGAAAAGCTGAGTCTGTGCGCCCCTATCCCCTGAAAGCGGCTCAAGGGCCTCCCTTGATCCAGGTCCCAGACGTCCAGGGTCTTGAACGCGTCTCCGTAACCTATGGCTACCAGCTTTCCGTCAGGAGAAAATGCTCCGGCTACCGGGACGAACGTGAACGTCCGGAGATTCTTCAAGCAGCGGCCGGTGTCTATGTCCCAAATCCTTATGGACCGGTCCTCCCCAACTGACGCCGCCCTTTGTCCCGAAGGCGAAAACGCAAGCGAACGCACGCTTTTCATGTGGCCAGCAAACGAACCGATCTCGCTGAGCGGTGTGAGACCTAAAGAAGAGACAAATCCTCGGGGGCCGTTGCCGTATTCATTCCAGCGCTCAGCGTAATGATCCGCGCTCTTGCAGGCTCTTTCCAGGAGCGCCACCCCGCGGGCTGCGTCCCCTCTTTGCAAGGAAATCAGCCCCAAGAGGTGGCAGTAGTCGGCAGTCTCTCTGACTTCTATTCTGAGCGACTCCATACGGTGAGCAACTTCCCAGTCGGAGATCTCCCCCCTGGCCCACCGAAGAGTGTGTAGATTATAAACGGCTTCCAAGTGATCCGGATTGGCTGAATGCGCATCCTCGAAAAGGCGTCTGGCCTCTGCCTCACGACCCAAGTCCAATAGAGACACTGCCTGATTGTTCAGCGAATCTGCCTTCAAACCTACAACATTGGGTCTAGGCCTCGGATGGCGTCCGGGCCATAGCTGTCTGTTTACTGCTTCTATCGCCTCACAGACCTCTGTGAACGACTGATACCTGTCCTGCGGCTTCTTCTCGAGGCAAGTGAGCATGAGTTCGACCAGACTGGCAGGTAGATCCGGACGGATCGACAGAGGATCCACGGGCCTGGTGCGGATATGATTTTTTATGAGGGCAACTAATGAAAACCCCTTGGGAAACGTGAACGGGCGGGCATCCAGAAGTATTTCGTAAAGCATTATGCCGAAGGAGTATATGTCCGAAGTTATGTCGTCTTTGCCTTTCTCCAGGAACCGTTCGGGAGCCATGTACCACGGAGATCCCGTCACCCCGCCCTCAAACAGAGTGACGCTGATATCCGTGGGACGACTCGTGTCCTCTGACGCGTCCGGGCCCGCGCCACCGGCCGAACTTTCATCCACGCGCTTGACCAGGCCGAAATCGGTGATTTTGAGAGTTCTATCACGCGCAATAAGGCAGTTGGCCGGTTTGATGTCCCGGTGGATCATGCCTTTCTCTTCCGCGTACATCATCCCGTGACAAAACTGCAGCATCAAATCCATGACTATCCTGAGGTCGGAAAGGCGCTTCTGCTCATTCCACTGCTCCAAATCGCCTCCGTCCACATACTCGATGAACAGCCTCGGCAGCCCTCCGATTACCCGGGCATAGAAACAGGTGGCAATGTTGGGATGAACGCCCAAATCCACCCATAGTTCCGCTTCCCGCAGAAATCTGAGAAGACGTGTCTCATTCTGTACAGCAGAGCGCTGGGGTGTCTTTATGGCCAGATTCATTTTCCAGAGCCTGTGAAAGACGAAATAGACCTTACCCATCCCGCCCGCCGCGGACCCGAGGACCTCGTACGTCCCCTCGATAATATCGCCTTTTTGCCAGTCGCTGTGCTGGGGAGACAGCGCGGAAGGTAACACCAGTCCGCTCTTCTGGGTCTTTTCCGTGTCCGCTGGCGCATGCGAGCTGCTGGATACGCCTGCTTCCAGCGGAACGACTCTCACGCTGAAACCGCTCTTCTTGAGAAATGCTATCAATATCTTCAGGTCGTCGTTAGCACTAACCTTGGCCAATCTTATCGGGCCGTTATCTAGTTTGTGCAGCACCTCCTCCGGCGGGCGTTTCAGTGCCTTGGCCAGTACAGCGAGCACTTTCTCAGGAACCGCGGTTTCGGGAAGTTCACGCGATACAGTCATAGAGACATAACTGGAGGAGGTTTTCATTCCCGGATTAGCCCAAAATACTGACTGCTGATAGCTAGTTTTTGGAAGAAGCCCCGCCATGCGTTTATCAAGCCTTGATTATTATCTGACATTTCCCCGGCAATGGCAATCAGGTCTTTGCCGGTGGAAAGCGATTGTCAGGAGTGGAACTACACTGCTGCGCATTAGGAACGGGATTACTGGAACGGCGAGTTCGTCAGTCGGCCAAGTTGTCTTCGGAGCCCGGTCAGGCTTGAGTCCGAAGCGTAGGAAACACTTCGCCGATGGTCGAAGGTGATGTCTATTTTCAATGCGCAGGAGTATGGTATCAGTAGTAAATCAGGAATACACCCGCGACCATCACGCAGCCTCCCAGAAGCCTCCTCCTGATATTGTGCTCTCCGAAGATCAACCAACCGAAGATCACGCCGAAGACGAGACTGAGCCTCTTGACCGAAATCATGTAAGCGACTGGAGCCATGTCAAGAGCGACAAAATGAGTCCCCTGCGACGCTGCCATGAGTAATCCGCCAAACAGAAAGAGGGCCGGCATCCACCTTTTGAGGCTTATGGAGCACCGGTACAGCATGACACGAGCAGCAATGATGAGCATGAAAATCGCCAGGTCTCCTACAAGCAACAAGAGAGCAAAAGGGAGCGCTCCGTAAGCCAGGATCCCCTTTTTCCCCAGCGTGGAAGTTACAGACCAGATGAAGGCTACGAGGAGCATCCTGCGAGACCCCGAGTCGGAAAACAGTGCGCGCACTGGCGCCCACAGACCACGCCTGGCAGGATCCTGATGAAGGATGTACGCTCCCACCGTTACCAGTGAAATACCTGATCCTCCCATCACGCTCACGGTCTCGCCGAGCAGGAGCCACGCTGCCAGCACTGTAAATACCGGGGTGAAGGCCAGGTGCGGGACTGTCAAAGACAGTGCGGACATCCGGATAGCAGATAGAAACAGATAGTACGACAAGACCTCAAGCGGTAGAAGAATGGCCAACAGCAGCAGCAGCTCCATGGTGACCGGTTTCAAAGGCTCCACCAGGACAAACGGTGCCAGTGTTGCAATGGAGATCGCCAACAGAACCGCACCCGTGATCCACTCGTCGTTCTCCTGCATTATGAGCTTGGAGACCGTGTCGCAGCATGCGGTGAAAAAGGCGCAGCCCAATGCAACGGCAAACCAGATTGACAATCGGTTCTATCTCTCCCTATGGGTTCCGTTTCAAAGAGATCGTCTTCAGGGAACCTTTTTGAAGAGAGATTATATCCCTAATTCTGTTCAGCGTCGTTGATTTCCGGTACGTTTTCCACCTGGCCGTTACCTCAGTAATACCCAACAGTATCCTGATGGAGGCCTGTGCCCATTTCGCGGTTGACCCGCCGAGCATAGGAAGATATCCTCAGAATAGGAATGCAACTTTTATTTTCCGCGACGTAGTGGAGACTCTGGCGGGAGACGCCCATATGAGTGAATAATTTGGCCCTTCGGAATTGACACGGCCCGGAAATGAGCGGCCCAATCGGAGACGCTCTGCATAATTGCTGATTGATTGAGATTACTGACTTGAGATATCATCTGGTCCTGAAGATCCGTCCAAGAACTACTCGACCCAAAAGGATGGACGAGTAATTTTCTAACGGGATGTCCCATCTATTGGTAGGCATTTTCCTTGACATGCACCCCGGACTCTGATATTCTGTACTCAGATAACGGTAGAGGATTTCGGAGGTTGCCATGAATATCATCCAAGTTTACAAGCAATTTCCAACAGATAATGATTGCTTGGCCCACCTTGAGAAGGTGCGGTGGCCGGGGGGGCCGCGCTGTCCTTATTGCGGTTCCGAAAATTCGAGCGCGTTGCCCAAAGAACACCGTCACCATTGCAACTCCTGTAATACCTCATATTCCGTTACAGTAGGAACAATTTTTCACGACACGAAGCTGGATCTGCAAAAATGGTTCCTGGCCATTTCCCTGATTCTAAACGCCAAAAAGGGTATCAGCAGCCGACAACTCTCCCGTGATCTGGAAGTGAACAAAAACACCGCTTGGTATCTTGCAATGAGAATCCGTAAGGCCATGATAGAAATAGGACAAAGAGAATTGCTACAAAGAATCGTGGAGGCTGACGAGACTTATGTTGGAGGTAAGCCCCGCAAGGGCGGTAGCAGCGTACCAAGAAAGCGCGGACGTGGAGCAAAGAAGGCTTGTGTGATTGGCTTAGCGGAGCGTGGAGGCAAAATTAAAGCGAAAGTCGCCAAGAACGTGAGTCAGAAAACTCTCGCCTCTTTCGTGAGAGAAAACGTCAAGACTAAGGCTGCTACAGTTATTAGTGACGAATTCAGCGGCTACTTCACCCTGTTTTCCTTCGTTAACCACAAGACGATCAACCACAGCGTGGCTTATGCAGATGGTGACATTCATACGAACACTATTGAGTCCTTTTGGTCGCTGCTGAAAAGGGGAATTGTCGGTCAGTATCACAAAGTGAGCCCTCAATACCTGGCAAAGTACGTTGATGAATTCTGCTATCGACAAAACAACCGTAAGAATCCCGAGATTTTTGCTCAGACGCTTTCTAGGGCAGTTGGAGTGAGAGTTTAAGCAATAACGAGGATTCCCGCGTACAGATTAGAGTTTTGAGCGTTGAAAAGGATACAAAACGCTGTTATTTCGCGACACTACTTCCCGCGTTCTAACTGGAGGGCGCATCATGAGTGAGCAGATTCCCAAGGCTACGCACGCAGGAGATCTCAATATTGGAGATTCCGTTATTGCTGCCGCCGTACTTGAAGACGGAGAACGTGTTCTGACGCAGGATGACTTTTTGCAATCTATTGGACGGCTAGCTCGCGGTGGTGGTGGAGAAGGAGCCTTGGCTTTTCCTCTGCCGGTCTTTCTGAGAGCTAAGAATCTTGAACCGTACATCACGCCCGAGATCGAAGAAATGTCTGTACCTATAGTATTCCGAACTCCAAAGGGCAGAAAAGCCATTGGCTACAAGGCGCGATTACTCCCGGCAGTGTGCGATATTTATCTCAAAGCAAGAGAAGACGGGGTATTGCGCGGACAAGAACACATCGCCGCAAAATGTGAAGTCCTCGTAAGAGGTTTGGCTACAGTCGGCATCATAGCTCTTGTAGATGAGGCTACAGGATATCAATACTATCGTGCTCGTAAAGCCCTTGAGGAGATCCTTGACAAGTTTATAGCACAAGAATTGAGCAAATGGGCAAAGACGTTCCCTGATGAATTCTATGAGAACATGTTTCGGCTAAAGGGGTGGCCGTATGCTCCTAAATCGGTCAAGCGCCCAAGCGTGATTGGGCGTTATACCCTAGACCTAGTGTACAAACGTCTTGCCCCCGGAGTATTGGAGGAGTTGAAGCGGAAAGAACCCCAAAAAAAGCACAAGTACCACCAATGGCTGACGCGAGATGTAGGGCATTCGGCTCTTAGAGAGCACCTGGCCGCGGTAATTGCGCTTATGAAAGCGGCTTCAACATGGGATAGATTCTACGGCTCAATGCAAAGGGCTCTCCCGCAATACGGGGAGACAATAGAAATGTTTCCAGAACTTTGGGGGAACGAAGAGGAAAACTAAGTCCAAGTTACTATTGTTCTAATTCCACGGTCTCATCAATTGCCGCAGTCTGAATCAAATTTCTGAAATTACGGAGACAATCTTTAGCGCCTCCTATAGTGTCTCTACATTCTTGCAATTCGTCTTTGTCCAGTTCTCGAACCGTATATCCTTGCTTTGTTTTCTCCATTACCATTATCTGTATAGGATGCGCAACAAAGCCTGGCGCTGATTCGATTGTTTGATCGAGGGTCCACACGGCTGCGAAAACCCCTTCTCCTAATGAGGGCAGATGGTCACTCCAGAACATACTCCTCAAGAAAGCGAGAAATGGATCTGCTATAGGTTGTCCACTCCCTACTGACACAAAAGGAACATCGGGAGTAGCCATTTCAGGAGAACATTGTTGATTGAAAGTAAGAAGGTAAGGCTTTTGTGCCAAAGGAAGAGCTATGATCGTGTCGTTACATGCAGTTTGAGAGGCTGCTTGAACTCCAATGACCGGAGCTGCTATTTGGGCAGCTCCGAATTCAGGGGCGGTGACCTCCCATAATTTTGTTCTGAGTAGATTCATTGCCCCTTCTGGAGTACCATAGTCCATGTCCGCTTTTTTGACGAAGGATTTTTCATCCCAAAGTCGTTTAACAACCCACTTTAATTGTTGGGCTAATCCAACATGACCCGAAGAACCAAAGATAATTGTTTGATCTATCATGTGGAGTTTTTTACAATTATTTTGACAGACCGTATGGAAAGTGCGCGTTCCTAATGTGACGGAGCCATCACCTCCAACGACGATTCCTGAATCACATAACACCCCAACGAGTATAGTCATTTATTATCCCTGGAAAACGCTATTTTCCTTAAACCGTGGATAATGTTTGTAGATCGTACTTATAAGCTGCTCGAAGGACATACCACGTACCCAGTCAACTATCTTTTTAACATTCCTTCGCGCCTTATCGGACATCTGGAATCCTTGTGTTGCTATTATTCCCTCTGCTGAAATGGAATAACGATTCCACTGTTGACCAGGAACGGGGGTGATGTTAACAAGGCCCTCTCGTTTTGAGATTTCTGCATCACTGTAGATAGTTTTGTCAAATGGGCCGTAGTGATACGGCTGAAAATCGTAAAATTCAGCATCAGGGAGTTGATTACTCATCAGTTCCCTGACGAGAAACAGGCTCTTCTGAAGCTGCACAGGGGAAAACGATTGGCCTTCCGCTGACGCAAGAACCAACAAGAGCAGGTCCTTCCTCGTCATTAGCTCTCTCCTCTCCTGCGGTTTTGAGAGATCAGGACGCATCTCTCCAGTAGGTACACTACCAAGAGCTAAGGCGCGGGTCAATAACTCAGTTGACATACTGCCGATTTTGCGCGATAGGCCGCGGAGAATATTGGAGAATATTTTAGGAAACTCTTTTGTGAAAAAAGTCACAAAGGAGAGATTTTTGGCTTGCATGGGGGGACCCTTTCTGTTAAGATATCCCCTACCAATATATGGGACATCCCGTTTTCTAAAATAGGCCCCACCCGGAATAGTACCGGTGGGCGCGGCGGTTTTCGATGCTTAAACCGTTTTGCTACTGACGGCTGTAGTGGTTTCGGAACTCACATAATAAATGGTTGAGCTAGGTCAAGCTAAGGGCAACATCGGTCAAATAGTAACCGCTAGAAGAAACCTGAAGGAGGCAGTTATGGGATTTTTCGTATGGAAGGACAGCTTCAACATCGGCAACGCTGAAGTCGATCTCCAACACAGGACATTCCTGGAAATCTTGAACGAGTATTATGAAATGACGTTCGGCGGGAAGACCGAGGTCGTTGACAAGGATCTGGTTGACAAGCTCAAAGCTTACATGGCTATGCACTTCCGCTTCGAAGAGGATCTAATGCAATCGGTCGGATACGAAAACATAGAACGACATCGGAACCAGCACAGATACTTCGAATCGCTCGTACTTGACTTCGAGTCTGCACACTTGCAAGGAAAGAGCCAGAGGCTCGACACCGCAGTGTCGGCGCTCAGGGACTGGTTCTTGAACCACATTCTGGATGAGGACAAGAAATTCTTCCCCTCGATTGCACCACGCAGGTAATGGGGCTGCTTCAGGACGCCGGGTGGTCTGCTCGGGCGTGACATGTGCTTGGCTGGGGGCAAAACCTCACGAGCGGTTGATCAGGATCACGGCCCAAGCGGCTGGATGAAAGGTCCGTGCGTTCGGATCCGGTGCCCGCACCGGGCAACCAGGCCACAACTATGCGTTCATATTAGTAACATATCGAATCGATTTCATGTTTCTTCACTGCTTCGCGGGATTGCCGGCCATGTCCGAGGGGCCGCGTAATCCGGCCGACTGGACCTGCTTGATTCCGTCACCCATTACTTCAAATTTGAAGACACGTGCCGGGTCCGAATCACCCCAATTGCACAGATTCCAAAGTGGAATAGCGTACGTGTGCGGTTTTCCGTCCGCCTTCAATTGGAAAGTGATCTCCACGGGCGCGGCTGTATGACCGGCGATTGAAATTCCTTCCCCCTTATCGGAAGGATCTGACGCCCCAGACGTCTCGGGGACTTTCCCTTTGCGACTAGTGGTTCCCGATTCACTGCCTATGTTGCTCTGTGCAAGAATCCGGAATCGTGCAGTGCCGCTCCCGACTATAGACGCGGACCAGTGCCTAAGCCGGTGGGCAGGAAGTGCGGTCCTCACCGCGGCATAGACTCGCGAAATACCGGTCCGCGCGTTGTCGCCCATGCAAAGCGGTGCGGAC
>Ga0172371_10003514_pt1 | contig 24215 bp, 21 predicted proteins | sample Lak12m_FD_114543 | JGI IMG/M metagenome (GOLD analysis project Ga0172371, IMG submission 114543) | Freshwater microbial communities from Kabuno Bay, South-Kivu, Congo - kab_022012_12m | ecosystem: Environmental > Aquatic > Freshwater > Lake | place: Democratic Republic of the Congo: South-Kivu... | reverse complement strand
GGCAGGAAGCTGTTGTAACCGTGCAGTCCGACTGCGGACATATAAACAATATGATGGCGGCCGTTGGGGACAGGCTGGACGCGTTTGCGCTCTGTTTTGCCAAGCCGGGGAAGGGCGTGCTCTATGAATACGCCGCGGAAAACTTTCCGGGGCATGGCGGCTGCCCGGTGATCGCCGGAATCACAAAATGCGTGGAGGCGGAGTGCGGCCTCGCCCTGCCGCGCGACGTGAAGATAACGTTTACGGGAGAGGAATGAATATGAAAATCTGGAAACTGGTTATATTCAACCTGATCATGCCCGTTTACTCCCTGATCTTCCGTTTGCAGGTGAAAAAATATACAGGGGTTTTAAAACAGTATCTGGAACAGGCGGGGATGAAGGATTATGAAAGCGTGCTGGACGTCGGGTGCGGGAACGGCGCGCTGGCCAAAGCCTTCCACCTGAGCGGGTTCCGCGTGGCAGGGGTGGATTTTCTGCCCGCCATGGCGGCTATCGCAAAAAGAAATTTGAAAAAAGACGCGGATATCGATATCCGGCGGGCGGATATCCTGGAAGGGCTGCCCTTTGAGGATAAAAGTTTTGATATGGCGATCGCCTCCTATGTGCTGCACGGCATGCATCCGGAAGAGCGGGTAAAAGTGTATGCGGAGATGAGCCGGGTGGCAGGGAAAGCCGTGGTCTTCTACGACTATAACGCGAACAGCGCGGTTTTAACCAGCGTGATCGAAGCGATCGAGGGCGGCGACTATTTTAATTTTATCCGGACGGGCAGGGAAGAGATGGAACGGTTTTTTGAATCCGTACGCGTGATCGATGTGGACAAGCGTGCGGCATGGTATATCTGCCAGGGGCCGAAAGCGCAGGCGCGGCCCGCATACGGCGGGGAAGCGGACCGGATCAGCGCATAGGGCGGAAGCACAGGCTTCCGCTTTTTTACTGGGGCGTTTTCTCCCCGGGAGGCGTATTCCGGCAAAAAAAAAGAGGCCCGCCAGGCAGGGAACAGGGAAAAAAGAGCGAAATATATAAAAATAAAACGTATAACTGCATCTGTGGATGCCCGGCATAAATGAAAGGGCATGGGCCTGGGGTATGGGAGGCCTTTTTGTGTAAAACGATCCATGAGGTGAGAAAAATGAAAGATTTGTTTGACTGGGACGGGGAGGACGGAGACGAGCGTTTTCCCCGGGACGATGACTGGCCGGACGACGGGTATGACCCGGATGCGGAAGACGAATATGACGGATACGACGGGTTTTACAGCCACAACAACATGGAGGAGGACTACGGGGAAGTGTATCCCGAAGACGACGCCTGAAATCTAAAGGAACAGCGGCCCGGCGGCGCCGGGGAATATACCGCAGATGGGGCGGGTGCGTATGAAGAAAAAAAGAATGATTTTTATTATTGCCGCTGCCGCAGCTTCTGTAATGCTGTTTGGCTGTACGGGCACACAGAACGTGCAGGAGGCGGAAAGCCCTGAAAGCCCCGCCGCCGTACAGACAGAGGCCGCAGCCACGCAGGAGGAACGGGAGATGACCGTTACAAGCAGCGGGATCGCCGGCGGGGTGATGGATCCGAAATACGGCGCCAAGGGCGAACTGAATGCGGAGGGGATGCCCGTTGTTTCGCTGCCGCTGTCCGTCGAAAACGCGCCGGACGGCACTGCCTGCTTTGCGGTCTATATGGATGATCCGGATTCAAAGCCGCTGTCCGGACGCAGCTGGGTGCACTGGATGGCCGTGAATATTCCGGGCGGCAGCATACCGGAAGACTTCAGCCGGAATGCTGCCGGCAAAGCTGTGCAGGGCGAAAACGATTTCGGCGAAAGCGGGTACGGCGGGCCGACGCCGCCCGACAGGGACCATACCTATGTGATTGCAGTATATGCGCTGGACCAGGTACTGCCCTTGGAGGAAGGTTTCTCAAAAAGCGAATTCGAGCAGGCACTCGAAGGCCATGTCCTTGCCAGCGCAAAGACGGAAGGGCTTTATAAAAAATAAAACGCAGGAGATACGGATGAAGAAGCTTATACTGGTTACGTCGCCTCCGGCGTCCGGCAAGACAACGCTCGCGAAAGCGCTGGCGAAAGCCATGCATGAAACGGTGTATCTGGATAAGGATACGCTGATCCCTCTTTCCAAAAAAATCTATGAGGTGGCGGGTGAACCGTACGACAGGAGTTCCGAATTCTTTGAAAAAAACATCCGCAACCCGGAATACCAGGTAATACTGGATTTCGGCGCGCAGGCCATACAGTTTGACTCCAACGTAATCATAAACGCGCCTTTCAGCCGGGAGATCCGCAACCCCGCGGCTATGCGCGCCATGCGGGAGCGGTTTCTGCAGTACGGCGCAAGGCTTTGCGTGATCTGGATCAAGTGTTCGATCGAAACCACCCACCAGCGGATGATCAAACGGAATTCCGACAGGGATACATGGAAACTTCAAAACTGGGATGCGTACGTTAAAGCCGAAAATTTTGACCCGCCCGATATAGAAGGCCTTCTGATCTACGAAAACGACAACGACGAGCTGGCCCAAAAAAGCTTTGCCGGGCTGATCGAAGCGCTGAAATCCCTGTAAACCATATAAAACAAGGATGTTCCGTCCGTGGGCAAAGGAACATCTTTTTTATTGGAGCCGCCTGCCGCGCGGCGCGGAAGGGAGCGGGGCAGTTGACAGACCGGAGCGGGCAGGATATGATAAATCCAGTATATAACCGGCCGGCCGGCCGGACGTTTAAGGAGACGCAATATGGCAATGCAAAAGAGGGTGGCCGCTATCCATGACATATCCGGATTCGGGAAGTGCTCCCTTACGGTGGCGCTGCCCATCTTATCCGCCGCGGGCATTGAGACCAGCGTGATACCCACCGCCGTACTTTCCACGCATACCGGCGGGTTTGAAGGCTATACCTTCCGGGACCTTTCGGCAGACCTTCTTCCCTTTGCGCGGCACTGGAAGTCCCTGGGCCTTGTTTTTGACTGCCTTTACTCCGGTTTTCTGGGTTCGCAGGAACAGCTGGAAACGGTAGACGAAATATTCGGCCTTTTTAAAAAACCAGACAACCTGGTGCTGGTGGACCCCGCCATGGCGGACAACGGATGCATGTATGCCACCTTTGCGCCCTCCTTTGCACAGGGAATGGCGTCCCTCTGCGCCCGTGCGGATATCATTGTGCCCAATATCACCGAAGCCGCTTTCCTGCTGGGGGAATCCTACCGGCCCGGGCCGTATGACAAAACGTATATAGAAGGCCTGCTTAAAGGGCTCGCGGGCCTGGGGCCGCCGCAGGTGGTGCTCACCGGCGTTTTTTTCCACGAAGGGCATCTGGGGGCGGCGGTATACGACAGGAAGGCCGGAGTGGATTTTGCGTTTGAAGAGAAGGTCAGCGGGATGTACCACGGTACGGGGGACATTTTTGCGAGCGCGCTCACCGGGGCCCTTTTAAACGGCTTTTCCCTTTTCGATTCGGCGCGGATCGCCGTCCGCTTTACGGCGGGAAGCATCCGAAGAACACAGGCGGCGGGCACGGACGTCCGCTTCGGGGTGAATTTTGAGCAGGGGCTGCCCGATTATATCCGGGCGCTGGGCCTGCTTTAATAAAAGAATTTATATGAAAGAAGGATTCGTGGTATGGAGAAAAAAAAGAAAAAGAAGATCGCAGGATGGATTGTGCTGGGGGCCGTCGCCGTCCTGGTGATTGTTGCGGTGTCCTTTTTAATGGCGGGGCAGGGAGAGATCCTAGGCATGGAAATAAGAGACGTGCCGGCGCAGGGGATTGCGGACGGGGCGTATACAGGAAGCTTTGACGGATACAGGTGGTCCAATACCCTGCAGGTCACGGTCAGCGGCGGAGAGATCACGGGGATCGATATTATAAAAGACCAGGCGGCCGCCAAGCCCGAATTTGCCGCAGAGCTTTTTGCAGGCGTTATTGAGAAGCAGTCCCTGGCTGTGGACACGGTGTCGGGCGCGACCGTCTCCACCAAGGCGTACCTGAAAGCGGTACAGAATGCGCTGGAAAACGCAGGGTAAAAAACATATCAGGCACATAAACGAGGATACGGGAATGATAAGGATTGAAGACGGCGGGCAAACCGCCGTTTTTTGTTTGAAGTTTCAGCAAACCGTTTATTATTCTATTTGATTAAATGTGAAAATTGTACTATTATATATATATAAAAGAAAAATATGAACATTAATTATAAAATTTAGATATACAGTAATTTTACGGAAAATTTCTTAAAAAAATTTTATGTTCGCCGGTTAAAAATATTAATCTGCAGGCACTGTTGGCAGCCGCATTAAATGGATGCCGGGCCTGCATGATAAGGAGGCCTTTGTGGAAGACGGGTCAAAATGCGTTATTGAAACAATGCGCGAATACGGCAGCGATCTATCGGTGTATGATGCGTCTTTTCTTGAAATGACTTTAAAAAAACGCCGGGAAAAAGCGGGCGTGCGCGATCTGGAAGAATACTGCAATCTCCTCCGGGAAAACAGCGGGGAAGCCGGTGCGCTGAAGGAATCCATGGGCATCACATACAGCAGCTTTTTCAGGGAACCCTTCAGTTTCGCACTGGTGGAAAAGATGCTGCCCGCACTGGCCAAGTGCAAGGCGGAAAGCGGTGAAATCAGGGTGTGGTCTGCGGGATGCGCGGACGGGCAGGAGGCATATTCCCTTGCCATGCTGCTGGAAGAATGCGCCGCCAGGGAAAATGCGCGCTACAGGATCTTTGCGACCGATATTTCAAAATCCGCCCTCCGCACTGCCGAAGCGGGCGCCTACCGGTCCGATGCCTTCCATGATGTGCGGTGCGGATTGGTGAAGAAATATTTCCTGCTCCAGGGCGATTTTTACAGAGCATCGCCTGCGCTGAAAAAAAACATCACCTTTTTTGAGTACGACCTGCTGGACAAACAGTCCGCCTATCCCACCGAAAGCATTTTCGGCGGGTTCGATATCGTTTTTTGCAGAAACGTGATGCTGTACTACCGGCCGGGGCTCCGCCGTTTCATGCTGGACAAGCTTGTGCGTTCCGTCCGGCCCGGCGGCATGCTGGTGGTCGGGGAGGCGGAAAGGGCTTTTGCCGCCCGTTACGCGGGGCTGGCGGCGGCGTGCGAGTCCGCAACGGTCTTTATTAAACCTAAACCGAAAAAAACAGGCAAGGATTCATAGGCGATGCTTTCCGTGCGCGCTGCCGCATGGAAGGGACGGAGGTTTAACCCGATGAAAAAAATGAGCCTGAAAATAAAATACCAGTTGGCAATCGGATACGCCATCATCCTGGCACTGGTGGTCACCCTGGGGCTGGTTTCCCATTTTGAAACGGACAGGCTTTACAGGCAGGCGCAGACGCTTTACGAGCACCCTCTCCAGGTAAAACAGGCCGTGAGCCAGCTGGAGATAGATATTTTGAATACGCGGGTGGGCATACGGGATTTTCTACTGACGCAGGATGAGGCGGAAAAGGAGAGCGCGCTCAGGACGATGGCTGCCTCCCTGGAGGACGGCGAGGTGCAGTTTGAAACGATATACGCGCTGTACCTGGGCCCGAAGGAAAACATTGATGCCGCGTACAGCGCGTATAACGACTGGCGGGGTGCGACCGAATACCGCGCCAGCGAGGCGCAGCACGACGGTATAACCACCCAGGACCTGGGGGACGATACCACGGTGGGCCAGTACCGGCTGAAACTGACGGCCGCCCTGCAGGTGATTAAAGATTTTGCCAACGGGAAAGCCAGCAGTTTATATCAGGAGTTTATCGATCTGAACAATCTGGTCAACATCCAGCTCTTTATCCTGATGGGCGCGGTCCTTGCCCTGACCGTCTTCGTCGGCAACCGCCTGGCGCGCGCGCTCCGTGTGCCGATACACGAACTGAACGACGGCATCGCGAGGTTCCACAAGGGAGACCTGGGCGCGCGGAGCGGCTATGACAGGGACGATGAGTTCGGCGCGCTGTCTTCTTCCTTCAACGCCATGGCGGACTCCATTGAGGAAAACATGAACCTGCATAAAAAAACGGGCGCCATTACGGAGGTGATGCTCGTCACCGAGGATTCGCACGAATTTTTCCGCAGAACGCTGGGCGCGCTGTCCGCCGAGACCGGCGCGAATATGGCTGCGGCCTACCTGTACAACGCAGGGAAAAAGACATTCGACCATTACGAGTCCATCGGCATCAGCGGGCCGGCAAAGGAATCCTTTGACGCGGAAGGGCTGGAAGGGCTTTTCGGCCCGGCCGCCCTTTCGGGAGAGGTGCAGTTTGTACGGGAAATTCCCAGCGATACCGGTTTTGTGTTCCAGTCGCCCTGCTGCAAGTTCCCGCCGCGCGAGATCATCACCATCCCTATCATATCCGGCCACCGGACGATCGCGGTGATCTCCCTCGCCTGCGTCGGCACGTTCAGGGAAGGGGCCGAAGAGCTGGTCCGGGAGATATTGCCCACCATGAGCGCGCGGATAGAAGGCGTGCTCGCCTCCCGGACGATCCGCCGCTTTACCGAACAGCTGGAGGGCCAGAACCGGGAGCTGGAAGCGCAGGGAAGGGAGCTCTCCGTGCAGGCCGGGGAACTGGCCCGCCAGAACACCGAGCTGGAAATGCAGAAGAAACAGCTGCAGGAAGCAAGCCGCCTGAAAACAAGCTTTTTATCCACCATGAGCCATGAACTGCGGACCCCGCTGAATTCCATCATCGCCCTGTCCGGTGTGCTGGGCCGGCGGCTCCACAGCAAAATCCCGGACGAGGAATACGGATATCTGGACGTGATCGAGCGGAACGGGAAAAGCCTGCTGCTGCTGATCAACGAGATACTGGATATCTCCCGCATAGAAGCGGGCCGCGAAGAAATAGAGGTATCGGAATTTTCCATAAACGAGACGGTCTTGGAGGTCGCCTCCGTCATCTGGCCCCAGGCGGACCAGAAAGGAATCAAGCTCCAGACGGATACGAAGGGGAAGGACGTAAGAATTACAAGCGACGCAGGCAAATGCAGGCATATCCTGCAGAATATCATCGGCAATGCCGTAAAGTTCACCGACAAGGGGGGCGTTGAAATCTCCCTCACCGGCAGGGAAGACAGGGTGGAGATCAGCGTTACGGATACGGGGGTGGGCATCGCTCCCGAGCACCTGGGGCATATATTCGATGAATTCCGCCAGGCGGACGGCGGGACCGCGCGGCGCTACGGCGGAACCGGGCTCGGGCTGTCCATCGCACAGAAATACGCGCAGATGCTGGGCGGCTCCATCAGCGTAAAAAGCGCGCCCGGCAGGGGGTCGGCCTTCACGCTGACGCTGCCTCTGCAATATACGGAGCCGGCGGCAGAGACCGTGGAGGAAGAGGAGGCCGGCCGGGACACCGCCCCGGATGAGGCGGCCGCGCCCAAAAGGCAGAAAACCCTGCTCCTGATTGAAGACAGCGAGCCGCAGGTGATCCAGATCAAAGACCTGCTGCGGGAGAGCGGCCACAGGATACTGGCCGCAAACAGCGCGGATCAGGCGTTTGAAATACTGAAAACAGAGAGTGCGGACGCGATCGTCCTGGATTTGATGATGCCCGGCACGGACGGGTTTGAAACGCTGCAGGTTCTGCGCGAATCGCCCGCAACCCGCAAAACGCCCGTACTGATCCTGACCGCCAAGCATATCACCAAGGACGAACTCAAAATACTGAAAGCAAACCACATCTACCAGCTCATCCGTAAGGGGGATGTGGACGGGGACGAACTGATCAAATCGATCTCGGCGATGCTGCAGCCCTCCAAAAAGAAGGAGGCGCCGGCGCAGAAAGCCGCGGCCGGCCGGCCGCTGATCCTGGTTGTGGAGGACAATCCGGACAATATGATCACGGCCAAGGCGCTGCTTTCGCATAAATACCGGGTGATCGGCGCCGTGGACGGCGAGGAAGGCGTTGCGGCCGCGAAAAAGCACGTGCCCGACCTGATCCTGATGGACATTGAGCTGCCGGGGATAAGCGGCGTGGAAGCGTTTGAGCAGATACGCAGGATTCCCGCACTTATATCCGTGCCGGTGATCGCTCTGACGGCCAGCGTGATGGAAGGCGAAAGGGAAGCGGTTCTGGCGCACGGGTTTGAGGCGTTCATACCCAAACCCATCGTGGAGGCGGAATTTTTAAGAGTGATCGGAGAGGTTTTGTATGGCAGATAACAGGGTTTGCATTCTTGCAGTAGACGACAATCCGGACAATCTGGTTATCATCAAGGCCCTGGTTCGGGAGGCTTTCCCCGATTCCACCGTCCTCACGGCGCAAAGCGGGCTGGACGGGATCGCCCTTGCAATCAGGGAAGACCCGGATGTTGTGCTTTTAGATATCGTCATGCCCGGGATGGACGGGTTTGAGGTTTGCCGCGCCCTCAAGGCGGATAAGACGATGCGCGATATCCCCGTCGTTTTCGTAACCGCCCTGAAGGAGGACAAGGAAAACCGCATCCGCGCGCTGGAATGCGGCGCCGAAGCCTTCCTGACCAAACCGATCGACGAGACGGAGCTGACCGCGCAGATCCGCGCGATGGTAAAGATAAAAACCGCCAACATGGAAAAACGCAATGAAAAAAAGCGGCTGGCCGGGATGGTGGAGGAGAAGACCAGGGAACTGAAAAAAGAGCACGAAAAAACCCTGCGGCTCCTGGAGGAACTGAAAAAAGAAAACGCAATCCGGAAAAAGAGCGAGGACGACCTGGTGGAGGCGCAGTCCCTTGCGCATATCGGCAGTTTTGAACTGGATATGCAGACAAACGCCATGCAATGGACGCAGGAGGGGCTTAGGATATTCGGCGTGAAAAACAAAGAGGATGTGGACAGCGGGGAAAAGGCACTCGGGTTCGTCCACCCGGAAGACCGGGAAATATTAAATAAAAAAAGCATACAGGCGGCGCGGCGCAAGCGGAAGGCGGAGATGGCTTTCCGTATCGTCCGGCCAGGCGGCGAAGTGCGGCATGTGGAGTACCGGCTGGCCCCTGTTTTTGAGAAAGGCATTTTAGTGCGGTGCATAGGGTCTTTGCAGGATGTGACCGAGCGGGTCGCGGCCGAGGAGGCCCTGCGGCTGAGCGAAGACAAGTACCGGACGATTGCCGATAACATTTCGGACGTGGTATGGACCGCAAACCTGGACCTTGAAACGACATACGTAAGCCCATCGGTTAAGAACATGCTGGGGGAAACACCGGAAGAGCATATGAAGAAGACGCTGCGGGAGCGGATACCCCCCTCTTCCCTGGCAAGGGTGAAAGAACTGTTTGCGCAGGAGATGGAGCTTGAAAAAGACCCCAGGGCGGATAAAAACAGGACCAGGATATTCGAAGTGGAGCACTACCGGGCGGACGGCAGCATCATCTGGATTTCCATGCACATCACTATCCTAAGGGACAGCCGCGGCCGGATGACCGGCGTTCTGGGCGTTACCCGTGATATTTCGGAAATCAAACGCGCGGAAGAAGCGCTCCGCCGGAGCGAGGAAAAATTCAGGCTGCTGTTTGACAACGCGCCGCTCGGCTACCAGTCCGTCGGCCCCGATTTTACGCTGATAGACGTGAACCAGCAGTGGCTTACCATGCTGGGCTATTCCCGAGAAGAGGTCATGGGAAAGAACTTTCATGAATTTTTGCCGCCTAAAACAAAAGAGCCGTGCGCACTTCTTTACAAGGACCTGGTTATAAAAGGAGAGATACAGGCGGAACTGGAGATCATAAAAAAAAGACGGCAGCCTGCTGCTGGTCTCCCTGGTGGGTAAAGCGGCCTACGATAAATACGGAAATTTCATGCAGTCGCACTGCATGCTGAAGGACATCACGGAGCAGCGCAAGGCGGAGGAGGAGTTGAACCGGCAGCGGGGCAGGGCGCAGCAGTACCTGGACATCGCGGGAGTCATCTTCCTGGTGCTGGACAGGGAGGCAAGGGTTACGCTCGTCAACCAAAAGGGCTGCGAAATACTCGGCCTGCCCAAAGAAGAGATCATCGGGAAGAAATGGACGGAACATTTTATTCCCGCCTCCATAAAAGAAGAACTGGAAGAGGTGCTTATAAGCATCAACAAGGGAAAAGCAAGCAAATTCGGCGAGCACGAGAATCCCATCCTGGCCGCGGGCGGGGAAGAGCGCCTGATCTCCTGGCGCAACACCATCATCCGGGACGGGAAAGGGCAGTTTGAAGGCATCCTTTCCTCCGGCATAGACATCACGGAGCACGCCGCGGACCTGAAGGCGCTGCATGAGAGCGAGCGGAGCAAATCCGTCCTCCTGTCCCATCTGCCGGGGCTGGCCTACCGCTGCCTCTACGACAGGCAGTGGACAATGAAATTCCTTTCCGACGGATGCCTGGCCCTGACCGGCTACCCGCCCGAAAGCATGATTGAAAACCGGGACCTTTCCTATAACGACCTGATCTGCGAGGAATACCGCGAGCCGATCTGGCGGGAATGGGGAAAAGCGCTGGCCCGCAGGACGCCCTTCCAGCACGAATACGAAATCAAAACGGTTTACGGCAAAAAGAAATGGGTATGGGAAATGGGGCAGGGTATTTACGCGGAAAACGGGGAAGTGGAGGCGCTGGAAGGGATTGTGATCGATATCGACGAATCCAAACGCCGCTACAACCAGATCCAGTACATGAACGACCACGATTTTCTGACCGGCCTTTATAACCGCAAATATTTTGAGGAGGCAAAGGGCCGGATGGACAGAGAAGGGTATTTCCCTCTGGCCGTGATGATCGCGGATATCAACGGGGTGCGGCTGATCAACGACGCCTTCGGCCATGCGCAGGGAGACCAGCTGATCGGGGATACCGCCAAAATCATACAGAGCTGCTGCCGCGCGGGCGATGTCGCCGCGCGGACGGAAGGGGACGCCTTCAGCATCCTTTTGCCGAACACCGAACGGGATGCCGCCCGCGAAATGGTTGAAAAAATAAAAAAAGCCTGCAAGAAACACAACGACAATGTAGTAAAGAAAGCCGATACGATCAACCTTTCCATGGGGTTCTCCATCAAGACGTCGATGGAAGAGGACATCAGCGATATAGAAAAACAGGCGGAAGAATATTTATACAAGCACAAGCTGCTGGAGAGAGACAGCCACCACAGCACGATACTTTCCTTCGTTATGGCCACCATGTATGCACGCAGCCAGGAGACGGAGGAGCATGCGGAGCGGCTCGCGCAGCTTTCCACCAAGATCGGCGAGACCATGAAATTATCACAGAAAAATATAGACGAACTGAACCTTCTGGCCATGCTCCATGATATCGGAAAAGTGGGCATAGAGGACAAAATTTTGAACAAGCCGGGGTATTTAAACGAACAGGAGTGGGCGGAGATGCGCAAGCATCCGGAGATCGGCTACCGTATCGTGATGAGCGCCCCCGAACTGAAATCCATTGCCGAATATATACTGGCCCACCACGAACGCTGGGACGGCGAAGGCTATCCGCGCGGGCTGAGGGGGGAAGAGATTCCGCTGCTTTCCAGGATACTCGCGGTGGCGGATTCATACGACGCGATGACGAAGGACAGGGTCTACCGCAGGGCGATATCAAAGGAAGACGCGCTCAAGGAGATCGGGAGGAACGCGGGCAAACAGTTTGACCCGGCAATCGCGGAACTTTTTATAAAACTCGCGGAGAGGGACAGCATGATATAGCGGCCCGGGAAAGAGAAAGGCAGCTGTTGTTTCAGGCCGTTTTTTTGTGCGTTTTTTTAAGGGGACGATTTCTGCAATATGGCTTGTAACCGCGGACGAACGATTGTATGATAAAAGGAAGCGAAAAAAAGCCCCGCGCAATAAAAGAAGGTGCGGGGATAATGCTGCGGCAGGAAAGTGAGCGGGCAGGAATGAAAAAAGAATTTGCACTCAGGGGAAACATCATATACGCGCCCGTGCCGGGAGAACTCTCCGTAACCGGGAAGGGTTTCCTGCTGGTGCGGGACGGAAAAGTTTCGGAGGTAAAAAAAGAGTACCGGGGTGCGACGGTGGATTACGGAGACAGCCTGATCATTCCCGGGCTTTGCGATATGCATGTGCACGCCCCGCAGTTTGCCATGACCGGAATGGGCCTGGACATGGAGCTTCTGCCCTGGCTTTCCGCATATACCTTCCCGGAAGAAAGCAGGTTTGCGGACGCCGGTTACGCGGCTGAAGTCTACGAAGCGTTTGCAAAGGCCCTGGTTGGGGCGGGGACAACCCGCGCCTGCGTATACGGAACCATCCATACGGACACCGTCCTGCTGCTGATGGAAATTCTGGAGAGCGCCGGCATCACCGCCTATGTCGGGAAAGTGAACATGGACCGGAACGCGCCGGACCCGCTGCGCGAGGACACGGAGGAGTCGCTGCGCGAGACGCGGCGCTGGATTGAAGAAAGCCTTGCAAGGTTCAGGCATGTAAGGCCCATGATTACGCCCCGGTTTATCCCCAGCTGCACACCGGCGCTCCTGAAAGGATTGGGGGAGATGGCGAGGCAGTACGGGCTGCCCGTGCAGTCACATCTTTCCGAGAATACGGGAGAGGTTGAATGGGTGAAAAAACTGGAGCCGGACGCGGCAAATTACGGGCAGGCGTATGCGCGCTACGGCCTTTTCGGCGGCGGCGTGCCCACGGTGATGGCCCACTGCGTACAGAGCCCGCCGGAAGAGCGCGCCCTGATGGCGGAAAACGGCGTTCTGATGGCGCATTGCCCGGATTCCAATTCCAATCTTGCAAGCGGGATGGCGGATGTGCGCGCCATGAAGGATGCCGGCGTAGATGTTGCGCTGGGGTCCGATCTGGCGGGCGGATGCATGATATCCATTCTGGACGTTGCGGCGGAGGCCATACGGATATCCAAGCTGCGCCAGGCCGCAGGCGGGGGGAGGGCGCTCACCATGCCCGAAGCGCTGTACATGGCGACTTCCGCCGGCGCAATGTTTTTCGGGGAAGGCCCCGGATTTGCGGAGGGTAGCCCGCTGCACGCGGTTGTCCTGGACGATTCGGGCCTTGCGGGCATGCGGGATCTAACGTTGCAGCAGCGGCTGGAGCGCTGCCTTTACCTTTCGCGGAATGTGAAGGTGGCCGCGGTCTACGCGGACGGGAATAAGATATTGTGATTGATTTCTCCGACCTTTTCTCATTGAAAAAAAGGTAGGACTAAAAGAAAACCCGCCATAATTAAATAACTAACAGAAATGAAACCAGCGTTAAATGCTGGTTTTTATATAAAACCTTGAACTTTGAACCATAAAGGAATTCCCGCGCCAGGGGCCGACTTGAAGGGGGCTATGGGGGGTGTCGGGGGGATGAAAGGGGGGAGATGCGGAAATCCCCCCTCCTCCCCCTGACAAATAAACCCCACTGAAATACAAAGAACAATCTGCCGTTTGCTTTTTAAAAAACTGTAGTTTAAAGCAGAAAAAAGACTAATATTTAATAAGTTGAAAAAGGAACCGCTTATATGCGGTTCCTTTTAATTCCGTAAGGTTGTCAGTTTGCTTTTTCTTCCTGCATGGACGCTTCGTGCTCCGCAACCAGTTCGTCCCATGCCTTCGTGTTGTAGATACATCCGGGATCGGGAGCCAGATGGTCGCCGAAATACCCGTATGCCCTGGCGCGGCAGCCGCCGCAAAGGGTGCGGTTATCGCAGTCCACGCAGTGTTCTTTAAGAAGCATGCGGTCGCGGAGTTCCTGCATGGTTATTGAACTGCGCCATATCTCTTCCAGGTCGTTTTTCCGAAGGTCTCCCACCACTTCGGGCATGAAGACGCAGGGGGTCACCTTTCCGTTGGGCTGGACAGCGCAGTACAGGCGGCCGGCGCCGCATCCGCCGAGGTATTCGCAAAGTATTTTGGCCTGCTGGCCCTTGAAGAACCCGTAATGGTTTACAACGACCGTTTCGTCGGGTGCGTTTTCGATACAGTACCGGCCGAACTGGGTGCAGGTTGAAAATGTGTTCACTTTATTTTCATCTACAAGTGCTTTATGGAGTATGCGGAGCATCTCTTCGCGCATCTGGGGCGTGAGGTCCTCTTCCTCCAGCGCCTTGCCGCGGCCGGCGGGAATGTAGTTGAACGCATAGAACGAATTCGTCCCAAGTTCGGTGGCCAGGTCTATGAGTTCTTCCAGTTCGCCGAAGTTGCGCCGCGTAACGGTGGACGCCATGCCCACGTCCAGGCCTTCCACTTCCACGCAGTTTTTGATGCCCTGGATCGCTTTTTCCCAGAGCCCTTTGCCGCCGCGGAAGGTATCGTGTTTGGCGGGATCGACGCTGTCCACGCTGATCTCTACGTAATTGACGCCTGTTTCCTTGAGCCGGGCCGCAATTTCCTTGGTGATGAGCGTACCGTTGGTGGCAACGGAAATATGGATGCCTTTTTCATGGGCGTATTTTGCGACCGGCCAGAAATCCTTGTGCATCAGGGGTTCCCCGCCCGAAAAAGCCAGGGAAGCGATGTTGTTTTTATTCAGTTCGTCGATCACATGCAGTCGTTCTTCCAATGTCAACTCGTCGGGAAGCGCACGGTGCGCGTCCTGGTAGCAATGCAGGCAATTTAAATTGCATACGTTGGTGAAATTCCATACGATCAGTATGGGAGAAACGAAATTCTGCGGTGCGGTGAGACCCAGTTCGGGCACGCTCCGTGCGACATTGTTGATCGCCTTTCGGTAGAAAGGCTTGGCGAAGATATCGGCAACTTCGGCGCGCTTGATTTTGAGTGCGGCCGGAAGAAGGGCAATCAGCATATAATAGGGGATGTTGGAAAACCGGAGCCTCTCGTCCCGCGTGTAGGCGGCCATGACGTTGTCAATCCGGGACTTGCCGTTTTTATCCTGCCTGGCAAGCCGGCGTAAATTCCATTGCACAAAAGAACTTCCTAAAAGGCGTTGCACCTGTTCAGCTGTAACCATTTTATGATACCTCCAAAAATCATCTGCGCGGACAGCCGCCGCGCGAAAAAGAAAAATAAAGAAAGATAATAAAATATATAATCAGGAACGTTTTTTATATAATAAAAACCGGTCCGTTTATAAATGTGTTTGAAGGTTTTTGGCTGGATAAAGGAGTTGTTATAATTGCAAAATAGATATAAATAATGTTTGCCCGGATCTTTAAAAGCTTTAAAAATTCTCCCTTATTCGCTGCTTTCTGTTTGGCCATGGCCTGCCGTGCGGTCTTGTTTCGGTGCCGGCAGCCCACAGTGTTATTCCATATTTCCTCCTCTTTTTTATATCCCGGCGGTTATCTTTCCGTTTGTTTGGCCAGCCTGGGCCGTTTCTTGAACACCTGCAGGCTGCCCGCCAGCGCGTCTTCTATCATCTTCATTCCCTCGATCAGGCCTTTCTTGTTCTGTTCCTGCAGCTGGGCGGCCAGAAAGGCGATCTGCTCGTTGGAGAGTTCCTCCAGTTCTGTCAGTGATTTTTTCCCTTCGTCCGTCAGACGGAGAAAATAGGAACGGCCGTCTTTTGCCGATTGAATCTTATCTACCAGATTGTGCTTTTCCAAACGTTTAATGATCCTGCTCAGATAGCCGGCATCCATTTTCAGTTCGCGCGCCAGCTTCTTTGAAGTGCATTCCTCCATCTGGCCGATCTCATGCAGTACGCATACTTCCGCGGAAGAAAACTCGCTGTTTGTTATATATTGGTCCAAAAATCCAATGATATTGGAATAAAATCGGTTAAACTGTCGGATGGCGGGAACCAAAGGCGTATATACAGGATTCAACCGGGTCACCTCCATGATTTGATTCTACAAAATATTATAGATCAATATTTGATAAAGTCAACTATAATAACTCAAAATTGCGGTGTGCGCCATCCGATTGGGAAAAGCTGCAGGATATTTTTGGGGGCTGCAAAAAATCACAGACCGAAACGTCCGGGCGGACGCCGCCCGCCTGGCCTTTTAATATCAAATAATGATATATAATCATAATCATATGTATATATTTTGCCGCAGTTCTATTTTGGGAAAATTCTCCGAAAAAACGAAACAATACCGTGTCCGAATCTCCAGGAAACAGAACCAAAAATCCGGCCGATATTTTCCTGCAGCGCAGCGATATCCTGATCCTTGGATTCGCAGATGCTTTTGTGAATGCGCACTTCCTGTTTCAAATAATCGTTTTGAAAAATCAGTTTTTCATTTTCCAGTTTGCGGGAATCCCCGATATATTTGCGTATCCACGAAGATAATTGGGCATAAAACAGGAGGGATTCTATCCGGGGATAGAATTCTTCCAGTTCCGCTTTCCGTTCTTCCGCGGACATCCTTCCTTTCCGCTGATGGGAAGGGAATTTAAGCGTCGTTACAATCGGAATGCTCTTGCACCGGCCGCCGTATTTCGCGACGAATTGCCGCCACAGATGCAGGTCTGTCCAGATGCCGGGGTTGGCCGCCCAACCTTCAGGAAGAGAAAGATACGCCTCTTTTGTATGCGCGGCTACGGTAATCCCAAAAAAATTATAAGGCTGCCCGTCCAGGCCGTCCATAAGCCTGCTGCGCTCCTGCGGATCGGAAAGGTCCTTATCAAAGAACAATACAATGTTGTTTCCGTTTTGTCTATTTTCCGGCAGATTGATTTCTATTTGAATCGAATGGACGAGCGGCGCGGCTTTAAGCTTATCCAACAGCGCTTCCACATGGAAATTCAGCCAAAGGTCCCCGTGGCAGCAATAAAATATGTTTGGCGCCGCAGCGTTCCGTATCACATAATCGCGCCTTTCGGATGCGCGGTATTCCGATTTGGGATAGTCATAGATTTTTATCCGGGGATCGCTTTTTTGAAAGCCTTCAAACATTTCTATCATATAGCCGGGCGAGCCGTCGCAGAGAATCACGATTTCAAGTTCGGCTACCGTTTGATTCTGTATCGATTTCAGGCAATACGCGCTGAAAGAGGCGTCTCCGAATGTCGGCAGTATTACGGTTGCTTTCGGTTTCATTTTACCCCCGGAATATAAGTTTATATGATATTCTCGTATGCGTATTCAAGATCGGCTGTGCGGTTTTGCATAACCGTTCCGCTGTCCAGGACCGATTGAATATAATGGCTGAAAACGGTGGGGCGGTGTTTTAATGAAATATGGCGGTAGTTTTCGCTGTTGATAGACGAAAACATCTCTATGCGCCTGGGATGCCAGAGGAAGTCCTCTTTAAAATACTCGTTTAAATCAAGGGTGGCGTATTGCGGTTCATATTTGCAGTCGGTCCCCGCGTAGCTGATACCGTCAGCCCCCAGCTGAAACAAAAAATAGGAGCCGTGCAGTTTGTTAAAATGCATTTTGTCTTTTAAATAACGCTCAGCCGGATAGTAAATCTCTGCGGAGGGCAGCATGCTTTTGATGCGTTCGATTTCCTCAACAACGCCGTCCTGGCCGGATAATGTCGGTGAGCCTGTATCCCAGTTTATAAACGGATGAAAATATGCCCAATGAGCGCCTGCATCCAGCACCTGCCTGGTCACGCTCTCCAGACGGGGAATCCATTTGCTTTGCGTTAAGGTGGAAGTGCTTAAATGAAGCCCGCTTTTTTCACGGTCGATCCTCGCTCTGAAATTTTCTATCTTTTTAAGCGTGTCAATAAAAGGTTCGCTGTCTTTTTCCTGCCAGTCGTATTGGGAAACCCTAACGGAGGTCGCGTATTCCATCAGGGCGTCCTGGATATGGGGCTTGTCGATATTAAACCCGTTTGAAATGATGGCGATATCCTTAAATCCTTTTGCCTTCGCAAGCGCAAGCGTCTCTTTAAAATGAGGCACAATCGTCGGTTCCCCACCGGTCATCAGGAGTCCCGGCGTATTCGGCCCGAGTATGCCAAAAAGCCTGTCCAGAAATTTTAAATCAAGCGTTTTATGGGCGCTCTGCGAAGAAGTGGAATGGGGGCAGGCGCTGCACGCGCGGTTGCATACCTGCGTAATATCGAGTTCCATCGTGATCGGGAATATCCTCTTGCCGGCCAAATAATCTTCCACGCGGTCCGGATGTTTTTCCATTTTTGACTGGAAAAAAACCTTTTTTTCCATTCTTTAATTGTCTCCCTCGATTTTTGCATGCATTTTCAGGATAAAATTTGAAACGGCAAATCCGTCTTCAATACCATACCTGGGGCGCGGGCCGCCGTTTAAATGATCAAGGAATTCCCTGAGCTCGGAAAAAAGCGGCATCTCGGTTTCAATGGGCACTTTTTCTTCGCCCGCAAATGTGCGCACGGTTATATGGTCGTCCAGGGGATTGTACAGCGATGCGGAACCTTGCGTGCCCAAAACGGAAATACGGGTTAATTTTTCGGCACTGCGGCCGTTTTCTATTAAAACGGCTGAAAAATCGCCTTGCTTCAGGACGGTCGTAACCCCTGTGATCGTGTTGTTTGAATCTTTTATTGCCGATATGCTGTGTATGTTTTCGGGCAGAGACCCGAAGATTTCTGAGGTAATGACCAAATCATGGATGCAGTGGCACCAGATAACGTCTGCCAGGTGGAAGTCGGCCGACCAGCATTCCCGGAACACCTGCAGCTGGCGCAGGCCGCCGATCTGGCCGGAGTTTGCCGTTTTGGCAAGCGCGTGAACGCCCGGATGATACCCCCATTTATGCATGCAAAAAACAAGGTCAGCCCCGCCGGCGTCTATAAGCTCGTCATAGTCGGAGCGCGACAGGAGGAGCGTTTTTTCGCTGAAGACGGGTTTTTTCCTTTCTAATATCTGGGAAACAACGCGGGCCAGGCCCGGAATCGTTACCGCAACAACATAACCGTCGCAGTCCGGAAGACGCATAAAATCATCCGTTACGCCGGACGCCCCCGATTTTTCCGCTCTTTCACGGGCCGCCTCACCGGTATCTGCCACATAAACGCATGCGCCCAGTGCCAGCAGGTCCCGAAGTATGTTTTTGCCCCAGTTTCCACAACCGATCAATCCAATTTTAATTTTGCTCACCTGATTCCGTAAGTTGTTTTATAAACGCAGTTAAAGCTATTATAACTCCAATTATATTGATTGACAATTCCAACCCCATATCTTTTTTCATTTTTCCTGCATTCCAATATCATTGATTTGCGTGTTCATGATACATATATTTATTATAGTATGATTTATTGTAATAATAAAAAAATATTATAAAAGTATTGACAATAGTGTACAACGTACACTATAATAAAACCAAGGCGGTGATAATGATGGATGATACGACTGAAATCTTAGATAACCTTATGCAGGAACTCAGGCGCGGCACCCTTGTTTTAAGTGTTTTAAGCCAGCTTTTCCGCCCCACCTACGGCTATTCGCTGGTACAAACCCTGGAGGAAAAGGACGTGCGGATAGAAGCGGGGACGCTGTACCCGCTGCTCAGGCGGCTGGAAAAGCAGGGCCTGATTACGGGTGAGTGGGAAGTGGGCGGAAGCAAGCCGAGGAAATATTATCATTTAAGCGCGAAAGGCCGGAATATATACGACAGGCTTTGCGCAGAATGGGCAGGATTGGTGGACGGAATGGACAAGTTGTTGGAAAGCGGGGAGAAGTGAGATGGAAAGCCAGGAAAAATACATCAAAGATGTAACCGACCGTTACATTTACCAGGTGATTAAACGTTTGCCTGTTTCACAGAGGGAGGATATCAGAAAAGAGCTGGCCGGCCTGATTGAAGACATGCTGGCCGAACGGAGCCCAAACCCGGGCAGGGAGGATATTGACGCCGTTCTGACCGAACTCGGGCGGCCTTCCGAACTGGCGGACAAATACAGGGATGTAAAACAGCATTTGATCGGTCCGGAATATTTTTCGCTGTATATCTTTGTATTAAAAATCGTGATGGGCGCAACCGCCCTCGGCATGGCGATCGCCATGGCGGTAGGGTTTGCGACAGCGCCGCCGGAAAATATCGGCGTCGGAATAGGGGAATTCATATCTTCCATGGTCATGGCCCTGGTGCAGGCGTTTGCATGGCTGACGCTGGGGTTTGCGCTGGTGGAACGGTACAACACCAAGAAGATCAAATTCCCGGACGAACACTGGAAACCGTCCGACCTGCCTCCCGTGCCTCTGGAGAAAGAGACAATCAAACGCTCCGATCCCATCGCGGCAATGGTTTTTACGCTGCTGGTGATGATCCTTTTCAACGTGGCGCCCCAGATATTCAGCGTTTATGTGCCGGGAGATACGCTTACCGTCGTTCCCATATTCGACCTCTCGCATTGGAGCGAAACGGTGGTCGTGTTCAACTTTGTATTCGCGCTTTCCCTGGCCAAGGAATTCATCCGCCTGCTGTTCGGGCGGTACAACATGAAACTGGCGGTGGGCATCTCCGTGGTGAATGTCCTGTCCCTTGCGACATCCATTGCGCTGCTGACCTCTCCGGCAACGTGGAACCCGGACCTGGCTTCCACCCTGACTTCCATCCATGCATTCGGCATGGCATCCGATTTTAACCTGGCCTATTACCTGGATCTGTTTGTAAAAGTGCTGGTCGGGCTGGTGATACTGGGATGCATCGTAGATACGGTTACGGTGTTTGCCCGGGCGGTGAAGTTCAGCGTATCCGAAAAAACCCTGACATAAAAAGACGCGCGCAGGCGCGTTTTTTTATTCCCGCTTTTCAAATGCGGTAAAAATTCCGCGTCAGGAAAAAGGGCGGAAATAAGCGGGTTTATTACCTGCCGCAATAATAACTGTTTTAAGTCCGGCCCCATTTGTGCTATACTTTAAGTATCCAATATAAAGGAGTTTTTTATGGATAGCAACGATAAAAACATCGCCGTCCTGATCGACGCCGATAACGTGTCTTCCAAATATATCAAATTTATTTTTGATGAAATATCCAATTACGGCACCCCGACCTACAAACGTATTTACGGGGACTGGACAAAACCGCAGCTTGCGTCCTGGAAAAACGTGCTTTTAAGCTTTTCCATCTCGCCCATACAGCAGTACGGCTATACCACCGGAAAAAATTCAACCGACGCCGCGCTGATCATCGATGCGATGGATATCCTTTACTCCAAGAGTGTGGACGGGTTTTGTATCGTATCCAGCGACGGGGATTTCACCCGCCTGGCGGCGCGCCTCCGGGAAGAGGGGATGCTGGTGATCGGCATGGGGGAAAAAAAGACGCCTACCCCGTTTATTGCTGCGTGTGAAAAGTTCAAATACCTGGAGGTTTTGGAGTCCTCCAACTCCAGCCCGGGCAAGAGCCATGCGGAGGATTCCGATAAAAGCGAGCAGAAAAGCGGCATGTCCAGCAAAAAGGAGATCATCAACGCGCTTAAAACCATCATTACCGAAATATCCGACGAGGACGGCTGGGCGGGCCTGGGCGCCGTGGGAAGCACCTTAAGCCGCCGCTTCCCCGATTTCGACACGCGGAACTACGGTTTTTCAAAATTTACGCCTTTTATCGCTTCCCTGAAGATATTTGAACTGCAGAGCCGCAAGATCGGGGACAACAATACCCACCATAATTATGTGCGCAACAAGGAGTAAGAAAACGCATTCCAAATAAACGCCCCTTTTATTTTAGAAGAGGCGTTTTTATTTTATCCGGGGGGACGGCGTGAAAATGGCGTTTATACGGCAGAAAAATATATTATAAATATAAAAATGCTACTGTTTATACGAACGGTCGGGGAGGTTTTTATGGAGGCAAGCAGGCCAATAGAGGAAATCATCAGGGAGCGGTACTCCTGCCGGTCATTTTTACCGGAAAAGATTGAAGCGGATAAAATGGACGCCCTTCTGGATTTCATGGAGGAGAGCACGCGGGAAGCGGAGGACATAGGCGCCCGTTTTACCATGGTCCAGTCGTTGGGCGCGAACGGCAATGTAGGCACCTACGGTATGATCTCGGGCGCGCGGGACTATATGGTCGGGATCGTGAAAAAAGGCGGGGGACGGATCGAAGATTTCGGTTATCTATTTGAAAAAATTGTGCTGTATGCAGCCAGCCTTAACCTGGATACATGCTGGCTCGCGGGCATCGACAGGAAAACTTTTGAAAGCAAAATGAGCCTTTCGGACGGTGAGACGGTCGCGGTGGCCTGCCCGGTGGGGTACGCAAAGAGGGGCGGAATAAAGGACGGTTTTATACGTCTTGCCGTCCGTGCGGACAAACGCAAACCCTGGAAGGAGCTCTTTTTTGAAGGCGGGCCGGTTATCCCGCTTTCCCGGGAGAGGGCAGGGGTCCTCGCCGTCCCGCTGGAAATGGCACGGCTTGCGCCTTCGGCGTCCAACCGGCAGCCCTGGCGGATTATTGTGGATGGCGGAAACGTTCATTTCTGCCTGCAGAGAACAAGGGGCTATCTTGATAGGGGCTATCCCATTGACGTGCAGAAAAACGACATCGGGATTTCCATGTGCCATTTTGACCTTTCGGCGCGCAGCCGCGGGCTGGAAGGGGTCTTTTTGGATATGCAGGACGCGGAGACGGGCGCATTTGAATATATCCGGACCTGGCGGAAAAAATAAAAAAACAAGGGGGAGACATGAAATATTTTAGGAGAAACAGAAACAAGATTCTATTCGCGGCCGTACTGGTGGTCATAACGGTTGTTTTTTTCTGGCTACAGTATTCTTTTTACCACCGGCCGGAGGAAGCCGGATTCCTGCTCTTTCAGGACCTGGCCTTCCTGCCCCTTGAAGTGCTGCTGGTGACCATGATACTGGAGAGCATCATCAAGGAGCGGGAAAAAAGGGAAAGGCTGGACCAGATCAATATCCTGGTAGGGGCTTTTTTCAGCGAAGTGGGCACGGACGCCATACGGCGCATTACCGCCTTTGTAACAAACATAGAACCCCTGAAGGATGTCCTGCATGTGGGGACCGGAACGTCGGCCGCCGATTTTTACAAGGCAGCCATCACCGTGATGGACTATCCGTTTAAAGTGGAGAGCACCAAAGGGGACCTTAAGGATCTGGGCATGCTTCTTTATGAAAAAAAGCAGAACCTCCTTACCATGTTTGCCAATCCAAGCCTGCTGGAAAACAGCCGCTTCACTTCCATGCTCTGGGCCGTTTACCACCTGATGGACGAGATTATAAACAGGGAGGATATAAGCGCCCTGCCGTCTTCCGATCTGAAACACATTGCCGGCGATATGGAACGCGCATACCGGCTGCTGGCGGTGGAATGGCTTTACTATATGGACCATATGAAAAACAAATACCCTTATCTGTTTTCTCTGGCGGTACGGAAAAACCCGTTTTTTGAGAAAAAATCCGTGGTTGTTTATTAAAGGAATAAAAAAAGAAGCTGCCTTCCGGCAGCTTCTTTTTTTATTGGCCATAGATAAAAAATAAAAGGTTTATGTCTGCCGGGGCCTTTTAATGAAGATGGCAACGATCATCGCGATGCCGGCCAGCGTCGCCGCGATGATAAAGGACATGGTGTAGTTTTCGCCGCTGTTGACCATTCTGGCCATGATCGGGGTGAATATCGCCGCGATGCCGAAACCGACAAGAACGATCCCGTAATTAACGCCCGCGTTTTTCATGCCGTAGTATTCGGAGGTGAGCGCCGGGTAGATGCCCAGATAACCGCCGTAGCAGAATGCGATGACCGCCGTCAATCCAAGGATCAGGTAGGACTGGGCGGCGATGAAGACCAGTATGGCCGCAATGGTTCCGATCATAAGAAGGTAGATCGTTTTTTTACGCCCCAGCCGGTCGGATATCCAGGGGCCGACCAGCCTTCCCGCCGAATTGAGCAGGGAGGCGATCATGACGCCGGCGACCGCCGCTTCGGGCGAAAGGCCGCGCGCTTCCCCGATGATCACCAGGATGGGGGAAATGATGAAATAAGCGGGAACGGCCAGCAGAAGGGATATCGTGATTGCGTAGAAGGAAGGCGTTTTTAGCATCTGGCCTGCATTGTAGTCAACGGCCGCTCTTTTCTGGGCTTTCTGAACCGCGCCCTTGGGCAGATAATCCTTCGGCGGGTTTTTAAGAAAAAAGGAACCGGCTACGCATACGACGGTAAAAATGATTGCGAAATAAACGAAAGTGCTGGGAACGCCTGCCGTTGAAAGAAACAATTTTGCAAGCGGCGTAAAAATAAAGCCGCCGAAACCAAGGGATGCCACCACGATACCCGTCGCCAGGCCCATTTTGTCCCGGAACCATTTCTGGCAGCAGGCAATAATGGTGGTATAAGTCATGCCCATGCCAAAGCCGCCCATAAAACCGTATGTCAGGTAAAGGTAGAACGGGTTGGCAGCCGGCGTAAAGGAAG
>Ga0172371_10003513_pt1 | contig 24215 bp, 22 predicted proteins | sample Lak12m_FD_114543 | JGI IMG/M metagenome (GOLD analysis project Ga0172371, IMG submission 114543) | Freshwater microbial communities from Kabuno Bay, South-Kivu, Congo - kab_022012_12m | ecosystem: Environmental > Aquatic > Freshwater > Lake | place: Democratic Republic of the Congo: South-Kivu... | reverse complement strand
TGTTGCTGGAACCGTCGTACATCACGATCTGGCCGGTTTCGTTGGCATCGCCGAGAACGATGTTGGCGTCATTGCTTGCCCCGTCATTATCATTAACTGTTAGCGTCCCGGTGGTTCCCAACGCGCCGTTCACCGTGAGAGCGTCAGTCGAGAAATCGCCGTAGATTAAGGGTGAGACAGTGTTACTGTTATCGATGTAGAGCTTGTTGCTGCCAGTCTCGTTGTAACCAGCACTATAGCCGAGGAATACGTTGCCCGTTCCGGTTGAGTTGGTTACGCCGGTTCCGTAACCAATATAGGTGTTGGAATATCCACTAGTATTCCCTCCCCCGGCGTGGACGCCCAAAAAAGTGTTGTAATTGCCGGTATTAACATCGCCCGCGGAGGTTCCGACAAAGACATTATTGTTTCCGGTTGCCCCGTCATACCCCGCCTGATAGCCTATGAAGGTGTTGTTCGCGTTGCCCGCTTCGGCGTTGTCCCTGCCGGATTGGTATCCCAGGTAAACATTATTGGCCCCTGTCTGATTAGAGTACCCCGCCTGGTACCCCCCGAAAAAGTTGTTGCCGCCGGTGGTAGTAGAGTAGCCTGCCTCTTGCCCAATGAATGTATCATAGTTATAGGAGTTGCCGGAAACACCAAAACCCGCCCTGTAGCCGACTAGGGCATTGTAACTTCCTGTTTGGTTATAAAATCCTGCTTGTGGACCCAAAAAAACGTTTTGTGCTCCGCTAGTATTAAAATACCCGGCTCCAAAACCCCCAAAGAGGCCGCTTGAGCCCGAGGTGCTTGAATATCCAGCCACGCGACCAATGAAAGTGTTACTATTATAATTGCTCCCAACAGTGCCGTAGCCAGACTGATAGCCGACAACCACATTGCTCCCGCCAACATTATAATACCCCGTTTGATAACCCCCATAAAAATTGGAATTGCTTGTGTTAATACTGTACCCTGCTTGATAGCCCAAAGCTGTATTATAGTATCCCGTAGAAACACTATTTAAAGAACCTAAACCTAATGCTGTATTATGATATCCTTCGCTCCCCGCCGTGTGGGTTAGCAATGTTCCCCCGTCTCCCACGATAAGGTTGCCCGTGAGCGAGCCGGCGCCCTTGGAGAGGACCTGGGTGGCGCCGATCCTGATTTCCGCCGAGTCCGCGACATTAAGGTCCCCACCGACGTCCAGTAGGTATCCCGGCGAAACGTTGCCAACCCCGACTTTCCCAGTGCCGTTGGGAGATATCACAATATCTTGGTTGCTGACACTCGAAATATCGGTCGCGACTCCGGAAAAAATTATGCCTCCGGTCATGGTACCGCCGGCCAAAGGCAGGTAGTTTGAAGCGGTAATATCGTCCGCCACGTGGGTATCATCAATGGCGGTGCCGTTCCAAACGCCGCTGGTGATGGTACCTACGGTAGCAATATCAGTTCCTATTAATTTGGACGCGGCGATAGACCCTGCCAGCATGTCATTGGTGACCCCGCCATTCGAAACAGAGAACACCGCGCCGATTAAGTCAAGACCCGCTCCGTTTGAATAAGTGGTATTGGTGTCGGTATCCACGTCCGCGGAGCAGACGAAAGCTGCCCCATTCCATTGCAATTTATCGGTTCCCGTACAAGTGGGGGAGTTAATACTGACTGTGCCGGAAGCTATGATTGGGCCTCCCGTAAGCCCGTTGCCGGTATTGACTTGAGTAACGGTGCCGCCTGCCCCGGCATCGGCCCAGGTAAACCCTCCCGTGCCGGCGTCGTAGGTCAACACCTGTCCTCCCCCTGCGGAATTATTCGCGCGGAGGTCTTTTTCCAATATCGTGTTGTCGGTTATTTCGGAAGATTCAATGGTCTGTCCCAAATAGCTTGTTTTGGACGGCAAGGTGGCGGCGGTGTGGTTATGGGAATCGTCTTTAACCGTCAGATTATCATAATTCCCAGAAACCCCTCCCCCGAAATCAGCGCTAAGCGGGATGTATTTTGACGCGGTAATGTTGTTGGCCACGTAAGCGTCCTGGATTTCCCCGCCCTGCCAGGTGCCGGAAGTGATGTTGCCCACCGTGCTAATCGAGCCTTGACCGGAGTAGTCGCCGGATACGGATATCTGGTTGCCGCTTACGGAAATGCCGTTGCCGCCGGCCAGGGTGATTTGGTCGCCCGTAACCGTAGTGATGGTGGTGGTAGAGGTATTTTGTTGGATATTGGTGATATTGGTGGTGTCTCCTTCCTCAACATTGGTTCCTCCGACCACTTCCACGATCACGTGGGCGGTAGCCATCCCGGTTTCTTCTCCTTTGGTAACCGTTGTACGGGTCTCTTCGGTGATATTTTGAGTAATTTGCGTCTTCTCGCCGCCGTTTTCTTCGCCGGGGGTGGCTGTCGCCGGGCCGGTTTCCGCCGGCTGCCACTCTCCCTTGCCGCCCGAGAGCCCCGCGATATAATGGCCGGCATTACCGCGCCAATTGGCCACGGTGGGGCTATCAATTCCCAATTTGGGCCAGAACATCAAAGCCGCGATTGCCAAAACCAGTAGGATGACACAGACCACCGCCAGAACTTTTGGAATACGGGAACTGGGTCTGATTTCTTCTTGTGGAGCGATAACCGGGTGGGGGATGACGGCGGAAGCGGCTGGGGTCAGGGGCTTTTCTCCGCCAGGAACGGCTCCTTCTTTGTCGCGGTCGTCTCCTGAAAGCATTGATATCGGGATTGTGTACTCGCCTTTTCTTGGCTCTGGGAATGTTTTATCGGAAAAGGATTCCTGTTTGCTTTCTTGATCCTTTTGCCAATCAGCCGCCGTACCCGTCCAAGTGAAAATCTTTTTATTGCTGTCGAAAGACTTGGGTTCGCCCGTTACCGGTTCCTCTATTTCTTCCTCTTCTTCATCAACCACCACGTACTCCCTGGCTTTATGAAGGGTGGGAAAAATTCCACCATAAAGGGTCTTATCAATATTACCGACCGAACCGGCAATTTTTCTTAACCGCTCTTCTTGGGGTTCCATTGCTTCATTTTGTGGCAAAACCATCAGGTCGCTCCCAGTATGATTTATCGGAGCAATTACCCGCTCCCGGCGGACGCGCGATCCGGCTCCCGCAACAATCGCGTGGCGAATCGCTTCGTGGGTTTTTCCGGTGACTTTGGAGATTTCCCGATAGGAGAATCCTTGTTCCAGTAAGAACTCATAAATCTTCCTTTGCGCCCCGTCCTTGCCCCGGTAACTGGCATATTTTTTCTTGGTAATACGCAAAGCTTCTTCTCCGAAATTGTCTCGGACAAGCTGTTTTGCTAGATTTAATCGCTGTTTCTTGTATGTTTTTGTTTGTTTTTTCCGGGCCACGATTTGCCGAAATATAACTATATAATTTCATTATATTTACGGCTATTTTAGTGTCAAATTTTGACATTAATTAATGACGATAGTTTTGTTGTTTAAGGCAACAAAAAACGCGGGTTAATTACACCCGCGTTTCTTATCAAAAATCGATAGTTAATATAACCTTACTGAAACAGGATTAAGGCCAATAATAGAACCGCCACAAACACCATAATCCCCGAAACAAACAGCAAAATTTTGTTTTGCATTGTCAGTGCGTGCTGTCGTGCCAGCTGTTTGGAGTCTTCAAAGGGGAAATAGCTGTAAGGTACGGAGAGGAAGTTGTCTTTATGGTAATTGCCCAGCAGATGCTCGTTGTCTTCGGTCAATCTTTCAAAATCAAAATCCTGGTGGTGGGAGTCAAACTCCCGCTGTCTCCTCTCGGAATGGCTGTGGATGTCCTTGGCCGTCCGCAGCAGTCGCCCCATATTATCAATTAATTTTCCCGATAAATCTTCGGTGGCTTGCTTCTCCTTTTCCCAGTCCCTGTCAAGCCCCTTCTCCAAAATATCCCCCCGGTGGACCATATAGTTATGTCTCAACTTCTTTTCTTTGGCGCGTATTCCCTTCAGGATTTCTTCCAGTTCGCTCTGCACTTCATCAAAAATCGTGTCTCTTGACGCGGTGGACACCCCAATTACCTGCTCCCTACCATTGCCCCCGAAGGACCGTTCCTGGGTTTCCTGCTCCACACCTTGCAGAATCTGATCGGCTTTGCGGTCGCTCATCACCGATATTTTCACTTTCTCCGCTTTTTCAATATAGCTTTTTCTCAATTGCTCGTTGCGCTCTGCTTTCTGTTTTTTCATTTTATCTTCGAATTCTTTGATGTCGGCCATGCTGGAATACCAAGCGCGGCCGATTTTTCTCACTTTAAGCTGCTTTCGGCGAGCCATTAAAGACAAGTATCCCATAGTGTAGGGGCTGTGCAAAGCCAATTCCCGCAACGGTTTCAAACCGTTGGGAACATTTTTTTTTGCCTTTTTCTTAACCATTTTGCTTGCCAATTTTACAGATGCTAAAGCTTTTTATCGTTAGCATTTTTATAATAAATCGAAACAAAATGTTGTCAAATCAAACTTCAGGTAAATTAATTTTTCAGATAAATCACATACGCTTTGCCGTCGGTGAAAAACAGGTCGCCGGATTGGTTTTTGCCCAAAGCCGGATCCACAATTTGAAATTGGTCGGCCGATTCAACTTCCCCGGTACCGGCTAATCCATTTTTAACCTTCTCCCTTTCCTTGTCTACCGCCGGATCAATCGCGTGGGTGGGAAAGAAAAAAGTTGATTTCATTTTCACCGATTGGTCGAAATGGGCGGTGCCAAACCAAACATTTTCCTTGCCGTCGACCAAAAAAGGCGTGGGCCAAAAATGAATGTGCTCTCTTTCCCTCACCGTATCGGTCGGCTTTTCGAAAGCGTAGGGATTAGGCTGGGTGTCCCATAGCGAAGGGACGCCCGGAGCCTGGGGGTAAGAACTGTTGGTTAACGTTGATACGATAAGTTTCCCGATATTTTTGGTGTTGATGCGGTCGCAAGGGAGCCACCCGGCATCTGCAAAAACCTGGTTCAACTGGTCATAGCTTCCGACCACCACAATGTTGATCGGCTCCTGTGGCTTGCCGGAAACCGTTTCGGAAACCCGGGGGAGGTTATCAAAAAGCTGTCCGGGGACATCCGATTGTCCGATAACAACACTGTCGCTCTCTTCTTTAGGAGCAATCGCCACTTGCGCAAAGGAGTGAGTTTTGTAAAAATAGCCGATAAAAGCCAGCCAAATGGCCAGCAGGCAGGCGCCAAACACTTTAATCTGGCGATTGCCTTTTAGCACTTTGAATTTTTTAATCCCCAAGCCCTTGAATTTCCTTCTGATTTCCAAATTGGTAATCAGAAGCGTCACCCAGGCAGCTCCGGCCGTTAACCCGGCCAGAACGTCGGAAGACCAATGGACTCCCAGATAAAGCCGGGAGAAACCGATGCCCAAAATTAACATCAAAGTAACCGCTACCGTAAGGAATCGGGCCCACTTGTTTTGGGTGGTGCGATAGACGAAGTAAGCCAGCAGCCCGTAAAACGAGCAGGCCACAAAGGCGTGCCCGCTGGGAAAGCTATAGCTGGGCTCCCGCACCAGCGCCAACGAAATCGGCGGCCGGCCCCGTTCCACCAGCAATTTCACCCCGTTCACGAAAATTTCACCGATAAGCACCGAAACGGCCAGGGTGATGAAATAACGCCAGCGTTTGAGATAGGCCAAAAAAATTTCCACCGCCAAAAAACCCACTAAAATTATCTCTGTTTTGCCGAGATAGGTGAGGAACAGCATTTCCTGGTTGAGGCGCGGTCCGCGAAATACCTTAATAATATTGAGAATCCGCAGGTCGGCCAGAACAAGGACTTCTTGCTGGATAAAATCCCCCAGGATGCTGAAAAACAGGTAGGTGAAAACCGCGGCGATGGCCACCCCGACCGTCAGATAGAGCCCGAATATCTCATCGGGGGTAAACCGCTTCTTTATAAATTTAAAAAAACGGGGAAAACGGTTTACCGCTTTTCTTATCTCGGGATCATTGCGGATCCCTTTAAAAGCCGATTTAAAAACTGATTTAAAGATTCTGACCATTATTTAGTGCTCCGGGTTAAACGTAATAGTACCCCTTGATCAACTCCTGTCCGGGTTCCAAGGACTTGATCAGGCGATAATTCCTCCCTTCGAGTGTCCTCCCTTTTATCTCAATCGCCCCGGCCCCCTCCGGTTTTAAAAGATAAAAACCGCCATTGGAATTACTCACCGTTATTCCCAGCTGCTCCTCTTCTCTTTCGCTCTTGATCGCCTTCACCACCGCGAACGGGACCGGGGTCTTGAGATCCTTGTCCAACACCGTTCCGAAATCCCGGTGGCGAAAATACATTACGACGCGCAGGAGCAGGATCAAGCCATATAAGGAAGCTACCCCGATGGTGGCGGGGCCGGGTTCGTTTTGCAGAAAAGAAACGGCGACAAAAATCAAGCCCGCCCAGAAAAGAAGCTCTAAAATTTGATTGATAAACTTGGGGAATTTGGTCAGCCTCAACAAGGCTCTCCCGACCTTCTTTCCTTCTTTGCCTGAGAGCTGGCGGATCAGCGGGATATTTAATTTTATGACAGAACTGTCCTTTTTTTCAATTTTTATCGGCTCGCCGGAATAAACTTTGCCGTAAATATCGTGTTGGGCGTAGCTTTCCGGTTGAAAATGGTACTGCTTGATGCCGCCCACTTTGACAAAATATTCTCCCTGGCTGGCCATAAAACCGAAGCGTCCCGCCGCGTCCGTCACCGCCCCCTCTATTTTCTCTCCCCGGCCATTCACCACATTGAGTGGGATATTTTTGAGGGGCACTTTATTGTCCCAGTCATACACCAAACCCCACTGGTTTTTCTTCCGGAGCGTCAAAAAAGCCACCGCGACTTGCGACAGTCGGATAAAAGTCAACCAGATGTCCTTAATGGAATCAAAAATAGTGAAAATCCCCAGCAGCTGCGATCCGGCTCCCACCGCCTCCACGGTTATTTTCGCTGGAACGGGAATTTTTTCAACCACTTCCACCACCTTCCGGGTGACCTGCTGGGTCACCGTTGGAGTGGTAAACGATATTACGCTATAGTAATACTTTTTCCCGATTTGTAAATCGGTGTCGGTAAAGTTGCCAGCCGTCCCGTCATAAAGGATTTTTCCGTCATTCACGCTTTGAGGCAATCCGCTTTCACTTCGAACCAGCACATTGCGCTGGTTCCGGTCGGCTTTGGACCAGGTAATCCTGACTCCGTCAGGCAATGAATTGACTTGGACTTTTTGTACTTGCTCGGCGGAAACGCTGCTCCACGCCAAAAAACAAAAAAAGGCCAAGACAATTCCCCTGATAAATATTTTTTCCGTAAAGATCTTTTTGCCCATTAATAAAGTTTGAATAGCTATGATGCTGGCTGGGGCGGTAGGATTCGGACCTACGAATGACGGCTCCAAAGGCCGTTGCCTTACCACTTGGCTACGCCCCACCGATACAAGTTTAACCTTACACGTTACATTCATTTCTATCAAGCCTATTATAGCATAAAAGCCTGTCTTTATTTATATTATTGGTATAAAATGAATTTAATTAAAACAATCAAATGCCTGTCCCGAAAAAATTACAATCAGCCCTTTGGTCATATAACATAACCAAGCTGGATCCCGCCGATAAACTGGATAGAAAAATCATCATTGAGCAAATTTTGAACCATGGAACTTGGGAGCAGTTGAAGTGGCTTCTCAAAACTTACTCGGAGAACGATATAAAACAAGTGGTAAAAAATCCCTCGCGGGGAGTTTGGCAAGAAGACGCAATGAATTACTGGACCAAGTATTTCAATCTAAAAAAAACTGATAAAAAAATTTTGTTCGGCTTAAACACCCATAACTATGCGGGAGTTGTATCTAAACATTCTGGACGCTAAAAGGCAAAGCGCCCTGGGAAAGCTTGGCTTTCTGAAGAGTTTGGGGGCTTATCTTGCGGGAGGCACAGCCCTGGCTTTACAAATTGGTCACCGAACATCAATTGACTTTGATTTTTACACTCCTCGGCATTTCAAAAGAGGAAAATTGGCGCTCCTCTTCAAAGAGCAGCTCAAAGAGGCCAAAATCGAGATAATCAGAGACCAGGATGACACTTTCGAAATCAGTTTAAATGGCATTCACGCCAGTCTTTTTTTCTATCCTTATAAATTATTGAAAAAACCACTTGTTTGGAAAAATGTTTCGATTGTCAGCGCTGAGGACGTAGCCGCTATGAAATTGCTTGCCATAAGCCAGAGAGGCAAACGCCGGGACTTCATAGACATGTATTACCTCATAAAAATGTTCGGGTTGGAATCGGTTGTTGAAATGACAGAAAAAAAATTTCCTGAATTTGATGTTTATAACGGCCTTCGCGGCTTAGTATTTTTTGACGAAGCTGACAAAGACCGAGAGATAAGAAGAATAAAAGCTTTTCGGGACAGGTTGAGCTGGAGGTCGGTAAAAATATCCATCCAGCAAAAGACATTTGAATACCAGAAAAACGCAAAATAGATTTTAAACTATTGAAAAAAGTAATGAATTGGCTTGCCAGTATCGAGGTTGAAAAATTTATGGACAGCCGTAACCCTCTGAAATTATATACCCAATACAGTAAAGATTTAGAAGCAAAAAACACTAAAGCTCCCGGCATAAAGGAGTTTTTATATTATTACTTTTACTATAAACAATGAGAAGCGGAAAAATAACCCTTTTATTCCGTAAAAAAATCTCAACAATATTTGAAACGATATTACGCTTTCCTATCGTTATTTCAAGCTCGACTGGAGCGGCCATTATCATAATTTATTTAACTAATCGTTATAACGTAGTTTTGAGAGAAACTTTCGATATGGCTATCCTTGAAAGCTTTTTGATAATTCTTATTTTAGGATCCTTAATAATTTTGGCTATAGATCTTTACTCTGAAGCACAAAAAATTAATAGTATTCACTTAACTGTTCCGGCTATTCTAATTTTATGGTGGAGTTTTTCTCTTCTCCCAAGCGGCTTCAATAACTTCAGCAACCACGACTTTATTAATTTGTTATTACTTATAATAGCTATTATTTTTATTATTTTGATGTTGCCCTTTACCATCAAGAGACCTTTAAAATTTTTCTTGAATTTCACTAAAAAATTAATAATAAGATTTATCCTCACAATTATTGTAACTGTAATTCTATTCGTTTGTTTGGGACTAATCTTCCAAGGAGCAGGGTATTACATTAATCCATATTTTGACTTAAGGCTCTTCGATTCCGAAGAAGGATATTTTTGGACTGGAATATCCGTTTCTTTTGTTTTGGCAGTAACAAGCTTTTTATCGGATATCCCCAAGCTTGAGACATTTAAGAAAGCAGGGGTGTAGAACAATACAAACAATTAATTTACGGCTCGTTTTTGAAGGTAGGCGTCCAGCACTCTTTTGGCCACCGGCAGAGCCGCCACGTAGCCTTCACCGCCTTTTTCCACCAACGCCACCACCACGATTTCCGGGTCGTCCAAAGGGGCGAAACCCGTGAACCAGGCGTGGTACTTGTCTTCAACGCCGGTTTCCGCCGTGCCGGTTTTTCCGCCGATCATTACGCCGTATTTTTCCTCTAAATCCTGCAACTGCCTACCGGATCCTTGTTCGGACGATACCGTGACGCCCATCGCTTGTTTTACCGAGTTCAGCTCATCCGCCGGCAGAATGTTGCTTTTGAGCGCCTCGGGCGCCGGTTTATCCACCACCGCTCCGTCGGCATTTTCCACATAATCCAAAAGATGCGGCTGATACAGCGTCCCACCATTCACCAGGGCGCTGATATAGGAGGCCAGCTGGAGCGGGGTGAGCAGAATATCGCCCTGCCCGATTGAAGTGTGGTAGGAATCGCCGATATACCAGACTTCCTTCTTGACTTTTTCTTTCCAGGCAGGATCGGGAACCAGCCCCTCGGCTTCTTGGGGGATGTCAATCCCCAGCTTTTGTCCCAGACCGAACTGGTTAGCGTAATATTTGATATTGTCGGGACCCAAGCCTTGGCGGTCGCCCCACCCTCCCCCAATGATGTAAAAATAGGTGTTCACTGACTGTGAAATGGCTTTGTTGAGGTCGGTGGGGCCGTGAAATTTCCAGTCAGCGAAGCTCCACTGGCCCACCTGGAGCACCGCCGGGCATTCCAAAACATCAGAAGGAGAGATGATTTTTTTGTCCAACGCTGCCGCCGCCACCAGGGGTTTAAATGTTGATCCGGGAGGATATGCTCCCGCCACCGCCCGGTTGAATAACGGCCGATTTTCCCCTTGAATAATCTCTTTTAGGCGATCCGGAGAAATTTTTCCGGTAAACTCCGCGTTATCAAAGGAGGGATAGTTGGCCAGCGCCAGCACGCCGCCGGAACGCGGGTCTATCGCCACCACCGCCCCGCCGGTTCCCCCGTTGTCCGCGACAGATTGAGCCAAAGCGGCATATGCTTCTTTTTGCAAATCTAAATCCAAATTGAGCACCAAACTGTTCCCTTCTTTTGATGTCACGTTCCCCACGATATTTTTAACCTTTCCGGCGGAATCCACTTCCAATTGCTGGTTGCCTTTGACCCCCCGCAGTTGCGACTCGTAATTCTCCTCAACGCCTTCTTTTCCAATAATATCGGTTAAATCATAATTCTGATTTTCCTTGAGTTCCTGCTCATTAATCTTGCCGGTGTAGCCCAACACGTGGGACACTGCCTCGTGCTCGGGATAAGACCGCTTCACTTTTGAGCCGAGCATCAAACCGCCCCAGCTGGCCGAGTTCTTTTCAATTCCCAAGGCCTCGTCGCGCGAGAGATCTTCTTTCAAAAGCACCGGCGTAAAGGAATTTAGCTGATTTTTCTGATAATTTTCTTCCAGCTCTGCCGGATTGAGCTGGGTTTGGGCAGAAACCTCTTGAAATAAGCCTTGTCTTTCTCGGGCGTCTTTGGGAATTAGCCCGGGAATCATCACGAAATCGAATTCCGGTAAATTGCTGGCAAGAATCTTATGATCGCGGTCATAGATTATCCCCCGCGGAGCATCAACGCTAATTTTACGAATCCGGTTGTTTTCGGCTTGATTCTGGTAATAAGCCCCTCTTATAATCTGAAGATAGGTGGCCCGCGCGAACAGCGCCGTGAAAACCAAAACCGCGAGCACCAGCAGCCAGCGCAGATTTTTCTTCTCCGGCACCTCTTCTTCCCCTTCCCCCCGCCAGCCGGTTTCAAAATAGCCGCTCACTTCAAGCTCGCCGGAGTTCAATTTGTGATTATGATTGTGGTTTGCCATTTAGTTGATTATCGGATTTTCTCTCCCCGCCCATGCAGCATAAAATAGGACCAGGCGGCCATCCCGACGAGGAAGGAAATCGCGAATTTCAAATAAAAATCAAAAGACAGATTGTAATTGAATATCCTGGAGCGTATCGCCCCTTCGGCCGCCAGAAAAATTATAAACAGCAACAGGCAGTACCACACTCCTTCTTTCAATCGAAAAATCCACTTTGCCCGGCGCAAAATAATGAAGGTAAAATACGCCAAAACAATCAGATATGGTACCAGCATCCAGTACGAAAAAAACAAAAAACTGCTCATCCCTAAGCCGAATATCGGCGGAAACCACAGGGTCCAAATTTTCAGCCGGTGATGGCCGAGGTTCGCAACAAAAAACAAACTCCAGATAAACAAAACAATAAAAACCAAGTCACCGGCCCAATAAGGCAGGAGTGAGATTTCCAAAAGGCTTCCTATCCAAAAAAACAGCGTAGTGTAGAGCAATATCGGCAACATTATTTCTTAATCAATTAATTGAAAACTGCGAGTTTTGAGATTTGTTTTTTACCTCGAGCTCGGCTTTGCGAGCGAAGTCCTGTAAAAAACAAATCTCAAAACGAGCAGTCTATTGATTCTTAATTTTAAATTGTGAAAAAATCACAATCATAAATCCAACAACAATAACAATGTCAGGAATGTTAAACGCCGGCCACCAAGAAACCAACTTAAAGTAATCGGTCACGCAGCCATGGTAAAGCCGCTCCCCCAAATTCAACAATCCTCCCAACAACACCAACCCCAAACCCAGCCGGATTTTTGGGTCTTTGGCAGTATACCAAAAATACGAAATTATGAAAAGCAGCCCGAAACCGGCGGCTAAAATCCAGGTTTGATCGTGAATTAATCCCCAGGCGCTGGCCGAATTGCAAGTAGTAGCCATGAAAAATTATTACGCTTATACTAGTATAACTCGAATATTTCTTAATATTGCAAGCAATATTTTCATGGATATTTACCTAACCTCCCTGCCCCTCCAGCTTACCGCGGTCATTTTAATCATTCTCACCGCTGTTTTAAGCTATTTTCGGCCTCGTTTTATCGCTCTTCTGGTTCCAATAATTCTGCCTTTCTATTTAGTGAAAATATATTTTCGCCCAGGGTCGCACAATCTGGTAATCCCCACCAATTTAATGGAAATTTTGCTTTTTTTGTTCCTGATAATCAATTTTCCCCTGGTTATCCGCGGATTTAAGCTGGTTTTGGGGAAATATCTGGGAAAATATTTTGTTTTTTCAGTGCTCCTGTTTCTGTTGGCTGTCGTAATAAGCACTATTTATGCTATTAATTTACGGGGGGCGCTTGGCGCCGCTAAAAGCTGGTTTTTCCTGCCAGTTGGGTTGTTTTTTGTCCTTCTGCCGCTCCTGAAAAATTCCCGGTTCCGCCAAAAATTCCTCTATTCCATTGCGTTTTCCGGCATAATTGTGACCTTGGTCGGCGCGGTTTTTTTACTGGAAAATGTTTTCACTTATGACGGCCGCCTCACCGGCCCTTATCTCTCCCCCAACCACCTGGCTATGGCGCTGGTCCCCGGGATTTTAGCGCTATTTTCCTTGATAATTTCCCCTTCAAACAGCAGAAATAAAGCCATATTTTACGTATTGATGTTGTTTGAACTAATCGCTCTCTACTTTACCTATTCCTACGGGGCTTGGCTGGCGCTCCTGGCAGCCGCTTCCTTAACGATAATCCAGGTTAACCGGCAGAATATATTTACAAAAAAATTGCTGCCCTATTACCTTATTACCGCATTATTCCTCGTTATTATTGGCCTGTCCCAGCTAAGCAACCCCAAGCTCCAGCACATCCTAAACGGCGATTACTATTCCTCGCTCCACTCCCGCCTGATGATCTGGAACAGCGCCCTCCTGATATCGCGCGACCACCTGTTTACCGGCATCGGAGCTGACAATTTCCAGCAAGCCTACCTGGATTGCCAAAAGCGTTTTACCGAGCCCTACATCGAATGGTCCGCCCCCCAACCGCACAACATCTTCCTGGCCCTCCAAACCCAACTGGGTATCTTGGGCATAATAAGTTTTTTGTCTTTATTAATTTTTACTTTTTTAAGATTGAGAGGAAACTCGATTGACCCGTTAAAATTTTTTTCAATTTCCTACCTCTCCTATATAATTTTTCACGGACTCGTTGACACCCCTTATTTTAAAAATGATCTCGCGCTAATTTTTTGGATCTCTCTCGCAATTATTTGGACAGAAAAAAATAGTCTCAAAAAAAATTCCAAAAACTCAATCGCAAAGTTTTAAAAAAACTGTTTCTAGACAGAGTAATTGTCTTTTGCCTGATTTTGTTAATTACATTAACAATATATTTTGTTTATATACCTTGAATATTTGACACATATTTTTTCATTTGTTAATTTTATTAACAAATAATAAAAAGAGTCAAATGGATATAAAATTAGAAAAAATTTTCGAGAATATCGGCTTCGACGAAAAAGAATCTAAGACCTACCTCGCCCTCCTCGAACTCGGCCAAGGGACGGTCTCGAAAATTTCCAAACATGCCGGACTCAAGAGAGCGATAGTTTACCATGTGCTCGGCCGGTTAAAAAATCGGGGGTACGTCCAAGAGGTCCGGGGAGCCAAAGTGAAAAATTTTTCCGCCTCCGACCCGTCCCGGGTTTTGCAAAATGCCAGCGCCGCCGCCGAGAGTCTCCGAATGGTCATGCCGCTCGTCAAAGCCATTCAGGAAAAAGGCCAAAACAAGCCTAAAATAGAGTATTTTGACGACAAGGAGGCGGTCATCGCGGTATACCGGAATTTCAGCTCCGCCAAGACCGTCCGCTATATGGCTTCCATAAAGCGCTTATTTGACGTTATTCCGGACGAAGTGGTCCGTTGGACCGAACACCTGCGAAACAAGCGTCTAAAGTCAAAAGAGAAATATCTGCTGCAAGATTCCAAAGAAGACCGGGAGTGGGTCAAATTGGTGGAAAAAGCCGGCCAAGAGGCCAAAGTCATGGCCAAAGGGCTCAAAATGTACACTGATTTTACCATCGCCGACGACATTCTATGCATCACCTCCTTTGATCCTTTCTATGTGGTGGTTATCCACTCGCCCGGAATCGCCTGCTCGGCGGCCCAATTATTCGATATAGTCTGGCTTTCCGGCCTTAAAGTGTAGGTAATTTTTATGTTACATTGTGGAAACCTGTTGAAAACTTGCCCCAAGTAAATTTTATATTACAATATCCCTATGCCCCGCTCAAAATCCCCTAAATCCCTCAAAAACAATCTGCGTGAGTTCCGGCTTCGCAAAAACATCTCCCAGAAGGAACTGGCGTTGATTCTGGGCGTCACCCGCCAAACCATCATAGCACTGGAAAAACAGCGCTATTCCCCTTCCCTGCACCTCGCCCTGCGCATCGCCAAATACTTCGGCGCCAAGGTCGAAGACCTCTTCAATATCTGATTCTTGCGCTCATTTTTTCTGTATTCTATACTTGATATATAATTCATACTTTAATTATGAAAATTAGTAAAACTAATACCCGAGCCTGTGCCGGCGTATGTGAAACCGGAACCGTCCGAATAACCGTGAGCATTCCCCGCGTAGTAAACATGTTCTTGCAAAAACGCGTCCCTAAGCGGCAAATAAGCCAATTCGTAGCCGAAGCGATCTCCAGACAAATACCCGTTTATGTCGCAAAAAACAGCAAAAACAAATACTTGCGGGAATTATTAGATTACCGGGAAAAAGTGAAGCATCCTATGACAACCGAAGAAATTAAAGCCGCTATTAACAGAGGGCGATTATGAAGTATTATATTGTCGATGCTTCATTAATAGTGGCGATTTTTATCGAAAAAGATAAGGAATCAAAGAAAATTTATCTGCAGCTGATAGATGAGATAGAAAAGAAAAAAGCGGTATTACTGGCTCCCAGCTTCACACTTTTTGAGGTAGCCAACGCGCTGCGCTTCTCCAAGGAAGATAAATGGCCGGTTTTTGATCTTTGGGAACTAATAAGTAACGCCCCCATTCATTATTATAATTATGACGACCTGAATATCAGCTACTTCCCTTCTATCGCTCTACTGTCAAGAAAATTGGGCACCGCTTTTTACGACACCTACTATCATTATTTGGCACTGCTTCTCGACGGCACTTTCCTCACCCGCGACCGCGCCTACTACGACAAAGCCAAAAAGCTGGGCAATATTCAGTGTTTTTAACCAAGAAGGAGCCATTTTTTTATCTCGACTCGGCTCCGTTTTTGACGTATTTTTTTTCCTCGATAAGTATAAAAGGACAACTCAAAAATTCTGCGCTTCTTAAAATTTGTATTTTTAAACTCACATAAAATGAATAACGAAAATCGTCCTTATTTGGCCTTGATTGCTATCTTGCTGGTCGGCGCGATTGCCGGTTTTTTGGTTAAGGCGGCCATTAAAGCCAAGGTGACCTCCAGTCCCGACGACCGCAAAATCACCGCGGTGAAACAGACGTTCGACTTCAAAGCCGCCCAAGACAACGTGGACAAACAGGAGCAAGCCATGCAACAGCAATATCAGGAACAAGCGGCTCCCGGCGAATAATTTAGTAATTAGTAATTAGTAATTAGTAATTAGTAATTAGTAATTAGTAATTAGTAATTAGTAAATAGTTAATTTTATCAAAATGGCTAAAGACGAATCAAAAAACGAGGAGGTAAAAGACGAGGAAATGGCCGAGGAAGAGCTTGAAGAAGCCTTGGAAGAAGACGAAACCCCTTCCCCAAGCCCCAAAACCGGCAAAGACAAGACCATCCAGAACTATCTGGCGATCATCATCCTGCTGGTGGGCCTGCTGGCCGGCAGCGTCTTCGTGGATGTCACCGACCTGGTCCGGGGAGAAGGAATCTCCCAAAAGCGCCTGGCCGGCAAGGACATCTTTGTCGACCGCACCGGCAAAACCTGGGTCGCCTCCAACGATCCGGTGGTAAATCTCACCGTGGTCAACGATGAAAACTGTGCAGAGTGTAATGTCGACAGCGCCCTGTTGGGCCTCAAGTCGGCCCTGCCCACCGTGGTGCCGCGGATCGTGAGCGTGAACAGCGACGAGGGCAAGAAACTGCTGGCGGACAGCGGTTCCAGAATGGTCCCAGTCTTTATTTTGGACAAATCCATCGAAAAAACCGAGGTATTCCCCAAAATCCAGAACCTGCTGACCCAAAAAGACGACAGCTACATCCTGGACACCTCCGTGCTGGGAATCACCGGTAAATACACGGAATTACCGCCCTTCGAGTCGAAGAACCAAACCGTTTTGGGCAATCCGGACGCCAAAGTCAGCATCATCGAATTCTCCGACTTCCAGTGCCCCTACTGCAAAATGTTCCACGACTCGTTGGACCAGCTGATCAAGGCCGACGACTACAAGAACAAAATCAGGATTTCCTTCAAGAACCTGCCTTTGAGCTTCCACAACCGCGCTGCCGATGCCGCCATGGCGGCCGAATGCTCCGGCGCCCAGGGTAATTTCTGGGGCATGTACGACACTCTTTACGCGAAACAGGCTGATTGGCAAAGCACCACTACCAACGATAAGTTCAAGTCTTACGCCGCGGCGCTCAAGCTGGATACGGCCAAGTTCAACCAGTGCTTGGATAAAAACGAGCTGCAGAGCGACATTGACGCCGACCAGGATCTGGCCAAACAGTACAATATCAGCGGCACTCCGGCCATCTTCATCAACGATGAATTCGTGAGCGGCGCGATCAGTTTCGATGATTTGAAAGCCAAAGTGGACGCGTTGTTAGCCAAGTAAAGCTATAGCTTAAAATAATGGGCGAGAAAGAGCTCCCCGCCGAATGGCGGGGGCTTTTTCGTTTTCTATGCTATAATTCAAGTGGAGCTATTGACCTTTTTAGCCTTTTTATGTTACAAGTAGGTGGCTGGAAAACTCTTAAAATTTTACCTCGAGGTCGCCGTAGCGACCGAAGTCCTGTAAAATTTTAAGAGTTTTGTAACCACCTCAATATAACTTATGGATTTTCATAATTTCACTAACAAAAGCCAGGAAGCCATGCAAAAAGCCCAGTTGCTCGCCAAAGAGCTGGGCCAGCAGCAGGTGGATACGCCTCATTTGCTTTGGGCGCTGGTGCACCAGGAAGACAGCATCGTTCTGGCCATTCTGGAGCGGATGAACGTGGATATAGGCAAGCTGGAACAGGAAGTGCGGGACAGTTTGAGCGTTAAGGGCGGGCCGGCGGTGGGAATACCCGGAGGCGAGATGGTTCCGCTGTATCTGTCGCCTGAAATGGGCGCGGTGCTCACCAAATCGATGCAGGAAGCCCAAAGCCTGAAAGACCAATATATCAGCACGGAACACCTGTTTTTGGCCTTGAGCGGCCAAGGGGTCACCGGCGAAATACTGCGCCGCAACGGAGTTTTACGGGAGCAAATTTTGGAGGTTCTCCGGGGTTTGCGGGCCGGCCAAACCGTGGATTCTCCCGAACCGGAAGCCAAATTCCAGGCCCTGCGCAAATACACCCAGGACCTCACCCAATTGGCACAGGAAGACAAGCTGGACCCGGTAATCGGCCGGGACCAGGAAATCCGCCGGGTCATCCAGGTGCTGTCCCGCCGCACCAAAAACAACCCCGTTTTGATCGGAGAGGCCGGAACGGGTAAAACGGCCGTTGCCGAGGGTTTGGCCCAAAGAATCGCGGCCGGCGACGTTCCGGAAGGGCTCAAAGACAAAGATATTTGTTCCCTGGACCTGGGCGCTTTAATCGCCGGAACTAAGTTCCGGGGCGAGTTTGAAGACCGTCTAAAAGCGGTTTTGAAAGAAATCGAGGCCAGCGAGGGCAAAATCATCCTGTTTATCGACGAAATTCATATGCTGGTGGGCGCCGGCGCCACCACGGAAGGCGCCATGGACGCCGCAAACCTCCTAAAACCGTCTCTGGCGCGCGGACTTATCAAAGTGGTAGGGGCCACCACCACCCGGGAATACCGACGCCACATCGAGAAGGACGCGGCCCTGGAGCGCCGCCTGCAGCCAATCTGGGTCAAAGAGCCCGGAATAAAGGACACTATTGCTATTTTGCGGGGGCTCAAAGAAAAATACGAAGCACACCACGGGGTGCACATCAAAGATGAAGCCCTGATCGCGGCCGCCAAACTGTCCAAACGCTACATCAACGACCGCTTTCTCCCCGACAAGGCTATCGATTTGATCGACGAAGCCGCTTCCGCCTTGCGGATGGAAATCGACAGCATGCCGGACGATTTGGACGCTTTCAAGCGGGATATCCGCCGCTTGGAGATTGAAAAACACGCGCTGATCAAGGAAAAAACCGCGGACGCCAAAGAAAAGCTCCGCCGCATCGAAAAGCAGCTGGCGGAAATCAAGGAACAGAGCAACTCGCTGGAAACCCGCTGGCGCAACGAAAAAGACGTCATCACCGGCATCCGCCAGCAGAAAGAAGCAATTGAAAAAATGAAGGCCGAGGCGGATATCGCCGAGCGCGGAGCCGACTTCCAACAAGCGGCTGAAATCCGCTACGGACGCATTCCCGAGGCCGAAAAGAAGCTTAAATCCCTGCAAAAAAAGCTGGACAAAATCCAGAAGAAAAACCCGATTCTCAAGGAAGAAGTTTCCGAAGAGGACATCGCGGCAGTGGTCGCGCGCTGGACCGGTATTCCCCTCTCCAAAATGCTCAAGAGCGAAAAAGTGAAGCTGGCCCAGGCAGAAAAAGAACTGAAAAAGAAAGTCATCGGCCAGGAAGAGGCCATCGCGGCTGTTTCCAACGCCATCCGGCGCAACCGGGCCGGCATCGCCGAGCCCAACCGGCCGATCGGTTCGTTTTTATTCTTGGGCCCCACGGGGGTGGGCAAAACCGAACTGGCCAAAACCCTGGCCAATTTCCTGTTCGACAGCCCTGAATCGCTGATCCGGCTGGATATGAGCGAATATATGGAGCGCCACACCGTTTCCAAGATGATTGGTTCCCCGCCCGGCTATGTAGGCTATGAAGAAGGCGGCCAGCTCACCGATTTGGTGCGCCGCCGCCCCTACGCAGTGATATTGCTGGATGAGGTGGAAAAAGCCCATCCGGAGGTGTTCAACGTCCTTTTGCAGATTCTCGACGACGGCCGGCTCACCGACGCCAAGGGCCGCACCGTAGACTTCACCAACACCGTAATAATCATGACTTCCAACATCGGGAGTGACATTATCAGCCGCATGAGCGGCGGATTGGGCTTTTCCGGTGAAAAAAGGCGTCATCGCGGAATGCCGGAAAAAGAGATGCGCGACCGCGTTACCGAGTCCCTGCGCGACACTTTCCGCCCCGAATTCCTCAACCGCATCGACGAAATCGTCATCTTCCACGCTTTGAGCGAGCGGAATTTGAGCGACATCGTGGATTTGCAGATGGAACTGACCAAAAAGCGCTTGAGAGACAAGAAAATCGAAATTGAAGTCGATCCCGGCGCGCGCCTGTGGCTGGCCCACCGCGGCTATGACCCGGTTTTCGGCGCCCGCCCCTTGAAACGGCTCATCCAGAGCGAGATATTCGACCCCCTGGCCATGCTCCTGCTCAAAGGCACCGTCAAAGAAGGCGACAAAGTGCTCGTGACGGCGGGAAAAGATGGGATTAAAATAGTTAAAGTTTAAACTCTTCGCGGGACGTCTTTCAATCAATACAAAAACAAAATGGAAATTGTTGTCGATTACACATCTCCCTATATATTTATCAGCACCATTACGGTGTTTTTATGTTTTTTTCTGTTTTCCCGCAATTACCGCTTTCATTTGAACGCCCTGCTCGGCGTCCTGGGCTTGCTGGCCAGCATTTGGTTTTTCCTTTTTTATTTGCTGGAGGGCAGCGCCGGGATTGACACTTCCGGCATAACCACCTATATCGTCGTTTTATCGGCGGCAATCTGTTATTTTTTGCTCCTGCTTATTTCCCGGGAAGAATCCCCGGAAAGCCGGTTTGGAAAAATTATGCCGGCTAATTTTTTGTTTTTTTCGGGCTTGGTCAAACTGGTTATGGGAGCGGAAATCGTGCTGATCGGGATGGGTTTGTTGACGTTCGCCTTGATGGACCTGACGGTTTTTGACTTCCCTGACGCGACGGTCCTCGCGGTCCAGCAAGCTGTTTTTCTTGTTTCCTTTGTTTTTTTGGTGGAAAACACTTTCTGCGCACTGGTTTCCGCCTTGTTTCTTCTCAAAATAACCGGGTTTGGTGAAAATAGGTCGGTCGAAAAACTGCTGGCCCAAGTTTTTGCCTTGCTTTGGCTTTTGTTCTCCTTCGGCTGCCTGGTTCTCCCGGGAGTGGTCTATGCTTCGAATTTTCAACAGGTGAATTGGGCTTTGGCAACTTGGCTGACCTTGTCCCTGTTGGGCGTTATTCTGCTCCAAACGATCTTCGTGAGCTGGCGTTATTTTTTGAGCTATAAAGTGATTATCGCCCAGTTTGTCGCGGCCTTGATCATTATGTTCAACCTGGCGAGCATCCTGATTTCCAGCACCGCGCAGGAAATCGCCTTGCGGGCCACTTTGATTGTTTTTTTGATTTTTCTCTCCCTTTTCCTGGTTAAAAGCGTGGTGAGCGAGGTGCAGAAGAAAAAAGATATTCAGGAAACCGCCCGAAAAATTTATGACGCCAACAACAAACTGCAGAAGCTCGACCGGGCCAAGTCGGATTTTATCGCCGGGGCCTCCCATCAGTTGCGCAGCCCTCTTTCGGTGATCAAGGGGATTGTTTCCATGTTGTTGGACGGTTCTTATGGCAAAACTGAAGGTTCAATCAAAGACGCGTTGGAAAAAGTATATATCAGCAACGAGCGTCTGATTGGCCTGATTGAAAGCCTTTTGGACATTTCTCATCTGGAAGCAGGCCGGGTGGAATTCAGTTTTGTGAAAACCGACCTGAATGAAATCGCCCAAAAGGCAGTCGATGGACTCGCTCTGCAAGCGCGAAACAAGAAACTTTATCTGAAATTTTCACCATGTAAAAATGCGAAATTTTTGGTTTGGGCGGACGAAAGCAAGGTTACTGAAGCTATATCCAATCTCATCGACAACGCGCTCAAATACACCCGCAAAGGCGGGGTAAGCGTGCAAGTGCAGAAAGTCGGCAGTCTGGTGCGAGTGAGCGTTTCGGACACCGGCATCGGACTTAAGAAGGAAGAAATTAAAAACCTTTTCCAGAAGTTCGTCCGCGCCGGCCGGGGCAACAAATTGAGCCCCGTGGGCACCGGCTTGGGCCTCTATGTGGTGCGCAAAATGATTGAAGCCCACAAGGGCAGGATTTGGGCCGAATCCGCCGGCGAAAGCCGCGGCTCCAACTTCATCATTGAACTGCCCCTTAATCTCAAAAATCCGCCTGACCAAAAATTCATCCAGCGCATGGTGGCGGAAAAACAACCGGCGTAATTTTGTTAACCATCGAGTCAATAGTTAACCCATGTTAACCATTTTTGCTTGACAAACTTGTAGTTATTTGGATAATTGTGGGTTACCATAAAAACAGGAAAAGTTCTTTTCAAGCAGGTAACCGAAGCGCCTCGCGCTTCGCCAAAAATATCACGAAAATTCAGGGGGTAGTGTTATGAATGATTTTTACAGTTTCGTGCTTCTGTCCATGGCTATTTCGGCTGCAGTCGTTTTCGCGATCAGAAAAATCCAAACGGCAAGCAGAATAAGGAGAGAAACGGCGCAGGCAAAGAAGATCAACGGTTTCGTCAAAGGTCTTTCGGATGCAGACGGCCAGCTCCCGGATTGGCTGATTGAAAAATTCAAAATCCGGGACGGAGAGGGGTTTGTGATTGAAGCGGTCGGGCCCAATGGAGAAATCGTCGGGACTCTCGGCGGCCGGGGATGTCTGTGGTCAGGTTACCTGGCAGACGGATCCACCCGTAATTATGGAGAAGACAGAGGACGTGTCGGCAAGGACGCAGTGATGGGCTCCGTCCATCCGACTAGGTTGGTGGAAATTATAATGAACAACGAGCCGGAACCCCACCCTCCCGTTGAGACGTTGTACCCCAACTCCGGGCAGCCGATACTGTGGAGCAACAAACAGTCTTTCATTGTATCTGCCGTCGTTGAGCAACTGAAAAAGGGGTCGACGGTGAAAGCTTACCCGGTTAGGATCGTAAACGGAGAAGTCGAGCCGGCCGGCGATCCAATTGTACTGCGCCCGGCTCTTCATACCTAAAGGAAAGGAGAAAGCAAATGCCGGATAAGGTTTTTGGGACTTTGCCACCCGGTGAAATCGTCGATTGGATGATAATCTGGTGGATTATTATCGGCGCAACGATCTCAACCTTATGTTTAACGTACGGCATCAAAAACTTTTTCTTTCCCGAGTCCGGGAAGAAATCTAACTAATGACAGGGGTATTTTGCCAGCTTTGGCTTCCCTGCCCTCAAGGCGTGTCTCGATGAGATACGCCTTTTTCCTTTTTATAGGGGCGCTGGCGCGGAAATTGACAAAGTAATTCTTAGGAAGATAATTAAGTTAATACCTTGTTACAAATTAATAAAAATATAAAATGAAAACGGGAATAAAAGGTGCGCTGGCTGGGCTTTTGGGCTTGGCCTTTGTTTTTTGCCTGGCTCCGGGAGCTGCCCGGGCGGAGGACGAATCGCTGGGAAACACAATCCTCATTAAGGACGCCCGAATTGTCAACATGACCCAGCGGTATATCGTGGTGAGAAAAATGGGAAATTATTGGAATTTGGACCTCGCGCAGGCCGACCCGGAAAAAACCGAAATTTTGAGCAAATACGGCATCCAGGTCCTGCCGACCGAGTTGCGGCTCGGCGACCGGCTTTCTTTCAAAGCCCGCGACCTCGGCCACGGCTTTGCCATCCCCAACCACATGTATCTCGGCAAAGGCAGCCATGAATACCACAAGAAGCACGGTTATATGTGCGCCGAGTTTGTCCAATACGCAGGTGCAGACTTGATTGCCGTCGCCCACAGCCGATCAGCCGCGACCGGAGCCGTCATCGTCGACATTCATGGCGACCGCATCACCTGGCACGGCGACCGGGTGCACACTCTCAAGAACCACTGGCAGCTGCTGATGAAAGGCACATACGACGTCCATGACAAGATTTTCCATAAGATTGAAAAAACCATCAAGATCCAGGAAAAAGACAAAGAGCTTTCCCCCAATCCGTTTGACATCGAGAACGACTAGCCACCCGCGACTCAAGCGTTTTTGAAAAAAGGCAGGACTTCCCTGCCTTTTTCTATTAGCTTGACCATGCGCTTAAGATCGCTGAGGTATAGTTAATAATTTTTTAATCACTTTTTAATGATGGCTGTGATAGGATGGGATTGCCATGAAAAAAGAGAATAACTATGCCTTCATCGACAGCCAAAATTTAAATTTGGGGGTAAGAGAGCAGGGATGGGTTTTAGATTGGAGAAGATTTAGGATCTATCTTAAAGAAAAATACGGAGTCAATAAAGCATACATGTTTTTTGGTCATTTGCCTGAAAATTATAGACTTTATAATTTTTTGGAAAAAACTGGTTACTCCTTAGTGTTTAAACAAATAATTAAAGATAGGGAGGGAAAGTTGAAAGGTAACGTGGATGCCGAATTAGTTTTACAAACAATGATTGATTTTAAAGAATATGATCGTGCTGTTATTGCTACCAGTGATGGGGATTTCGCTTGTCTGGTTAAATATTTATATGAGAACAATAAGTTAGAAGCCGTGATTAGTCCATGGAGACATAAATGCTCTATATTGCTCAAAAAGAGCGCCAAGGAAAAGATATATTTTCTCGACGACTTAAAAGCAAAATTAGCCCGCGAAAATTGAAAAAGCACCGCCAGGGGACGATACCCAAGGAAGTGCTTTGACGTAGTGATACTATTATTAATATAGTCTTGTTTTTAATAATGTCAACTCAAATAAAAAGTTTGTGTGGCTGTTCTGGATTTCCTTGACAAAAATGT
>Ga0172371_10003512_pt1 | contig 24216 bp, 18 predicted proteins | sample Lak12m_FD_114543 | JGI IMG/M metagenome (GOLD analysis project Ga0172371, IMG submission 114543) | Freshwater microbial communities from Kabuno Bay, South-Kivu, Congo - kab_022012_12m | ecosystem: Environmental > Aquatic > Freshwater > Lake | place: Democratic Republic of the Congo: South-Kivu... | reverse complement strand
CCAGGTTCGCATGATCGTGGCCGCCAAGGAGGAGGAGCGCTGGCGGGTGCTGGGAACCAGCAAAGTCCCTTGCAACGGGCTGCGCAAGGGGATTGTTGTTGATATTGAAGAAACCACCAAATCCATCAATAAAGCGGCGGAGGTCGCCGAAAGAATTGCCGGCGTCCCGATTGAGAAAGCAGTGGTGAACATCTCTGGCAGCCATGTTTCGGTGCAGCATTCCCGGGGCGTGGTGGCGGTGAGCCGGGCCGACGGCGAAGTCAGTCCGGAAGACGTGGAACGGGTTTTAGCGGCCGCCCAGGCCATCATTTCGCCGGAAAACGCGGCTAACCGCGAAATCATTCACGTTATCCCTCGCAGTTTCAGCTTGGATAATCAGGCCGATATCCGCGATCCAGTCGGCATGAACGGGATGCGTCTCGAAGTGGACGCGTTGATAGTAACCGGTTCGATTCCTTTTATTCGTAATTTGAGCAAGTGTCTGAGCCAGGCTGGCATTGAAATTGAAGGGGTGGTAGCCACTCCGCTGGCCGCGGCTGAGTCAGTATTAAACCGCCGCCAAAAAGAATTGGGCGTGGTGGTGGTGGACATTGGCGTCGGCACCACTGATGTCGCAGTTTTTGAAGAAGACCAGCTGCTCTACTCGTCCACTTTACCGGTGGGGGCCGGCCACATCACTAACGACGTGGCCATCGGTCTCAAAACCTCGATTGACGTGGCGGAAAAAGTCAAGCTGGAATACGGCGCCGCGATGGCGAAGGACGTTTCCACCAAAAAAGAAATCAACTTGTCACGGCTCAGCAAAAACGAGGAGGGCAGCATCAAGGCCAAGGAAATCGCCGAGATTATCGAGGCCCGCATGGAAGAAATTTTCACTTTGGTGAATAAGGAACTCCGCAAAATCAAGCGGGATGGGATGCTGCCGGCCGGAGTGGTGCTCACCGGCGGAGGCGCCAAACTGCCCGGAATCGTGGACCTCTCTAAAAAAGAACTGCATTTGCCGACCCAAATCGGCTTTCCCCTCCGCATGGAAGGGGTGGGCGACGCCTTGGACGACCCCGCTTGGGCGGTGGCCACCGGCCTGGTGCTCTGGGAACAAGTTGACCGCGGTGCCGGTGGAGGCAGCCGCATCGACCTGAGCGGCCTCACCGACAAAATCCCCGATGTGATGCGGTCGGTGCACAAAATGAAAGACTGGTTCAAAACTTTCTTGCCATAAAGCCAGGAATAGGGTAATAATAAATACGGGAATGTTTCGTTACCGTATTGTTTTATTTCTGCCAACATTATTCAAATGCTAAAAATTGTCACTTTCCGCGAGCCGGGATCGGAGATTCTATTCCGACCCACCCAAAAAATTCAAGATTTTGACCAAGAACTCCAGGATTTTGCCAAGAATATGGAGGAAGTTTTGATTTCTCACGACGGCCTTGGTTTGGCTGCTCCTCAAGTGAACCGTCCAAATGCCATTTGCGTCATCCGCAACGGGAAAAAAGTCCAGGCTTTTTGCAATCCCAAAATTGTCCAATGCTCGGGTGAACAGGAAAAAATGGAAGAGGGCTGTTTGTCGTTTCCTAATATTTTTTTGGATGTAGTACGGCCGCGCGAAGTTGAGGTAAGTTATCAGGACATTACCGGCGCGCCTAAAAAAATAAAAGCCGCTGGCATCTTGGCCAGGACTTTGCAACACGAAATTGATCACCTAAACGGAATCTCATTCATCGAAAGAGCCTAGAAGAGGCGGAATGACTGTTTTTCGCAGCGAGGACTGTCGGGCCGCAGACCGAAAAACAGTCATTCTGCCGATCGCGGCTACAGGTGCTGAATTCTACCGGTTTCTTCCAGTTTTTTCACCACGTCGGAAACCAGCTGGGCTTTGTCGCGGTTACAAATCAAGATTGCGTCATTGGTGTCCACAATCACCAAATTCTTCACTCCTATAGTGGCGATTAGTTTGCTGCCACCGTAAACCAACAGGTTTTTGCTGTCAAAATTGATATGTTCGCCTTTGATGAAATTTTCCTTGCCGTTGAACGTCAGGGCGTTTTTGAGGGCGGTCCAACTGCCCACGTCACTCCATTTCAACTTTAAGGGAATCACCGCCACGTTAGGCTCATTTTCCAAAATTGCGTATTCGACCGCAATTTTATCCATCTGAGGGAATTCCTTCTCCAACACCTGGGAGTATTTTTTGGTATTGGCTGCTTCACTGATCCTGATCAGCCTTTCATAAACATCCGGGGCATACTTGCCAAATTTATCGATTATAGCCGCAGTTTTCCACAAAAACATTCCGCTGTTCCAGAAGAATTTACCGCTTTTTTGATACTTTTTGGCCGTTTCATAATCCGGTTTCTCCACAAAACGCTTGGCCTTGTGAATTTTTATTTCTCCCGAACTGGCGAGAACAGTTCCTTGTTCCACATATCCATACCCGGTTTCCGGAGCGGTCGGTTTTATCCCAAAAGTAACCAGGTAGTCGTTGTTTTTATTCAAAAATTCTTCCGCCGCTTGAATTGCATCCATCAACAGTTCCGGATTTTCAATAAAGTGGTCAGCGGCAAAAACTCCCATCACTTCGTCGCCACACTTTTTGGATATTACGGCGGCGGCCAGCGCCACACTGGGGGCAGTCGCCCGTCCCACCGGCTCAGCTAAAATATTTTCCTTGGGAAATTCCAGCAACTCTTTTTCCACTTCCGGGACGTATTCCCGGTTGGTAACCACAAAAATGTCTTCCGGCTGGGCAATTTTCCTCATCCGCATGTAGGTTTCCTGGAGCATGGTTTTGCTTGAAGTGAGGCTTTGGAACTGCTTGGGCTTGCCCTGGCGGCTAACCGGCCAAAGCCGGGTGCCTTTCCCTCCAGCGAGAATGACGATTTTCATTTTTATAATATTAAAGTATTAAGAAGATAATTTCTATTAACAACCAGCTCATTCTACTTTCAAATTTCTGCAATTTCAACTTTTTTTAATATAATTTGGTAAGAAATTTGTTTTGCAAAGCCTACGGAGTTTCGCAAGCTTGGTCCCCGTCACTTTACGGGGTTGCGAAACGAGTACGGAGCGACAATTTTCGCTGGAAAAATTGGAGCGTCTTTGCAAAACAAATTTATTACCAAGTACAACTCACTGGACAAAGCTGTATTTCTCGACATAAATTAAGGTAGACTTCCGCCGCAATACAAAATTTAGTCCCCCTATGTTAAAGCAGAAAATAATCATCTTCCCGGACATCCAAAGTTCTGTTTTGGCCGCCCCCAAGCCGCTAATCTTCTGGAAAAGGATCAAAAAAAATGCCGACCAGGAGCTGCATTTGGCATTGCTGGTGGAAGGCCGCACTGACCAGGAAACTCTTCAGCTGGGCCGCGAACTTTGGGATATGCTCAGCGCCTACGAAAATGAGCTGGTGATTAACAAAAATGGCTTGGCTAACCCGGAATTCGTCTGCGAATCTCTGCTAAAAGTCGCCAATGACTATTTAACCAACTTTTCCCACCGCACTCAAGTTAACAACTGGAGTGATTTGGGAATTGTCATTCTGGTGGCCAGCTCAGCCGCCCTTTATTTTGCCCGAATCGGCCGACCCCGACTTATACTTTTCCGGGACAACCAAATCATCCTGGCCGACGAAAATTTGACTCATCCCCGCTCCCCCCAATTTTCACCGCCTTTCGCGGAACTGGCGGGCGGAGCAATCAATTTGGGCGACCGGCTTTTGCTCATTTCGGGAACCATCACCGAGGCTTTCTCCTGGGAAGAAGTCTACTCCCTGGCGGCCCATCCTCACACTTCCCAAGCCTATCTTAATGTGGTAAGAAGCCTTGAAGTGATTAGTCCTTCAATCAACAGCGCATTTCTCTTTGGGGACGTGGTAGCGGAAAACATCGGTGATGAGGTTTTCGCCAACCGAAGTAATGTCAGATTGAGGGAAAACCGGGTAGGCGATCTATATTTTCAGGAGTTTAACCCAACTTTCCGCGAGCCCGCCGTCGCCACTGCCACCAGTTTTGTCCCCTGGCAAGAGATTCTGGCGGTTTCAGGGCAAAAAATATTTTCCGTTTTCAAGCTGATTGGCCGAATTATCGGCTTTCCGCTTAAGCCTTTGGGGAGGAGAATTGGCGCGCTCTCGCCGACCCGCAAAGTGATTCTGGGGATCTTGGTGATTATTCTTCTGGCTTTGGGCACATTGATTTTCCGTTCCGTCAGCCGACCCACTGCGAAAAATACTGCTCCGGCCGTCGATTTTCAAACGCTTTATGATCAGGCAAATCGGCTCAAGGACGAAGCCAGCGACGCCTTGATCTACCAGGATGAGGAAAAAGCCCGCAAAAACCTGGCGCAGGCTGACAGCCTGCTGGAGCAAGCCTCCCAATCCGGTGATTTGGGCATCAAAGCCTTGAAGTTGAAGAAAGAAGTGGATGACCAATTGGCCACTTTGGATAAAGCCCAGGCTTCACAGTCTTCCAGCATTTGGACCACCTCGGACGACCAAGAAGTTATTAAAGGCATCGGCTTTCAAAATAACGGCAACATTTTGCTGATCACCAACAAAAAAGGTTGGGACATAAAACCGGCTGACAGCAAGCCGGAAGCCCAAAGTTTCTCAGACGGGCAAAACATCGGGGAGGGTCTGCTGGCCACCACCAACACCGATCGCCTTTTCTTGTCATCCGAAGACAAATTATTTTACGTGATCAATGCCGCGACTAAAAATATTTCTGCAAAAAAAGATTTACCGGCAGAAGTGAAACCGAATGCGGCCTCCGCCGCCACCTACGGTTCATCAGTTTATTTCTTCGACCCGGACGAATCCCAAATCAAACAGTTCAATTACCAGAATGGCGAGCTCGTTTTCAAGAGTAACTGGCTGAAACAAGACTTGAAAGGTGATTTCCGGGATAATCCGGCGGTGAGCATGAGTATTGACGGCAGCGTCTTCCTGGTCACCCAAAAAGGAGACCTCTGGCGGCTTTCCGGCGGGAAAAAATCCGCCTGGAACGTGGAAAAACCGGGGGCCGCTTTCCAGGGTGATAAGCTGGTGATCCAAGCTAATCCGGACAACAATAATCTTTATCTGCTGGATCCCGACAATAAGCGGATTGTTATTTTCGAGAAAGAAACCGGTAAATTGAAAGGGCAAGTGCAAAACGACGCCCTGGCCAAGGCGGTGGGCTTCCAAGTGAGCGAGAAAAACAAAGTGATTTATTTCGTCACCTCTGGCAGTTTGTTCAAGCTCACTTTCACTCCTTAGAGCCATCTCATTGCAAAAATAAGAAAATAAGGTATGCTGGCTTTATAGACTTTTGACCTATCTTTTATGAAATATCAAGTTTCCTTGTTTGAATGGGAAGAGCAGAGAGAGCTTTCCTCCGACTTAACCCTGCAAGTGGATGACGTGGTAGTGGTGGATTTGGGTTTCGGCAAGCATTTGGGGCGGATCTCCGGCATCAAAAAACCCGGAGGAACCAAGGAAAGCGGTTCGGGTGAGCTGATCAGCGAAGGGAAGATTATGCGCAAGGCCACTGCGCTGGAGAAGGAGAAAACCAGCCTTAACCAGAAAAAACGGGAGGAATTCCTCAAAAAATGCCGCGGTTTGGTGAAAAAATACGAGCTGCCGATGAAACTGGTGGGGATTGACTTGTCGATTGACGGCGGGGGAATAATTTTCGGGTTCACCGCCGAAGAGCGGATTGACTTCCGCAACCTGGTCAGGGAGTTGGCTGGAATATTCCAGAAATCGGTGCGCCTTCAGCAGTTGGGTTCGCGGGACGAAGCCAAAATGAAAGGCGGGATCGGCCCTTGCGGGCGTCCACTATGCTGCTTGGCGGGAATCACCGCGATGCAAAGCATCTCCACCGAAATGGCCCGGTTGCAGCAAATCAGCCACCGGGGCAATGAACGGCTTTCGGGCTGCTGCAACCGCCTGATGTGCTGTCTGGCTTTTGAACAGGCGACCTACGAAAAAATGAGGGCTAACCTGCCTAATATCGGAGACAAAGTGAAGACGGCTTCCGGTCCGGGAGTGGTCGACAACATAAAAATATTGTCTCAGGAAATTGGCGTTCGACTGGACAAAGAGCCAGGAAAGGTCGCGTGGATGGGTATGGATGAGATTTCTTAAGTTTTCGCGAGCCTTAGTATTTATTTTTATGCAGGGCTCCCTACGGTCGATGCAAAAAATAAATACTAAGGCTCGCTTACCACAATATTCCTCATGAAAAATAAAATAGAAGAAGATTCAAAGGCAGTAAAAATACTCGGGGTGAAAGTGCATCCCTTGAGCAAAAAGGAGCTGCTCAAGAAGATTAATTATTTTCTGAAAGACCGGCAGCAGCACTATATCGTCACCACCAACGCCGAATTTATTGTCTCCGCCAGCCGGGACGAAAAATTCAAAAAAATTTTGAATTTGGCCGACCTGTCTCTTGCTGACGGCGCCGGGCCGATATGGGCCAGCTATTTTCTGAGTCGGCCGGTGGCAGTGTCCAACGCTTTTCCACTGAAGCAGCAAAAAGTTTACCGCAAAAGAAAGATTCGCAACCAGGTTTTGTTCACCCTGGCCCAGAGCTTGGTGTATCCCAGATCGATTTATAAAATAATTCCCGAGCGTCTTTCCGGATCGGATATTATTCTGGATATTTGTCGGGTCCTCAGTGAAAATGACTATTCGCTTTATATTTTGGGCGGGGAGGGCGAAACGCCCGTGGCCGCCAAATTCACCTTGGAAAAAAGATTTCCCGACTTGATGATTTCCGGCATGAAAGGCGGCTTCCCTAAGGACAGTGTGCCGGATTCGGTGCTGGTGGAGGCGGTCAACAAGGCCAAACCTGACGTCCTGTTTGTGGCCCTGGGCCACCCCCATCAGGAAAAATGGATATTCCGCAATCTGGATAAGATGCCGTCGGTGAAGCTGGCATTGGGAGTGGGCGGAGCGCTGGATTTCCTGAGCGGCAAGCTGCAGCGCGCCCCGGAATTCATGCGTAAAATCAACAGCGAGTGGCTCTTCCGCCTGATTCAGGAACCCCGTCGCTGGAGCCGCATCAAAACCGCCATCTACGAATTTCCCAAACTGGTCTACCGCGAAAAGATATTTCGCTCCGAAAACCCCGAACCTCCCCAAAAAGCGGAAGCCTCGCGCTAGCGAGGCTCATTTCTTCTTGGGTCGTTTCAGGAAAACGTTTAGTAAATCACTGAATATGCTTTCCATCTTCGATCTTGCCTTTCTTATGCCTCGAGGCACTGATATGGCAAACTCCCAGAGCCATATCACCGCCCAGCCCGCATAAATAAAAGCGGCAAATATTGTGTCCAACCGGAAAATTATTGTGTCGATTATTATATCGATTTTCTCCTCTCCTCTCCGTCCTCTTTTTTCTCTCATTTTTTCCCTCCTGGAAAAGTGCTTTATTTCACTTTTGCCACGGCTTTTTTGGCCGGTTTTTTGGCCGTTTTGGCGATCTTTTTGACTTTTTCTTCTTTGGCAGCTTTGGCTTTCTTGGGTTTCTTGGGTTTTTCTTCGGCTGGCTTTTTCTCTGCTTTGGCTTCATCCTTCGGAGTTTCTTTCTTCGGTTTTTCTTCTTTGGCCTCGGAGGTTTCGGCGCCTTGCCACAGTTCAATGTCAATTTCGTATCCGGCCAGGCGGGAAGCCAGGCGGACATTTTGACCGCTTTTACCGATTGCGATGCTTTGCTGATCTTTGTCCACAAAGATTCGCGCTCGTTTACTGCCTTCTTCGGCATTGACGATTTCAATCTTTTTCACCTTGGCTGGTGAAATCGCCCGCTCCAAAAAGGTTTCAGGGTCTTCGCTGAATTCAACGATGTCGATGCGCTCGCCGCGCAACTCATCGGTGACCGCTTGCACCCGGGTGCCGCGCTGACCAATGCAGGAACCGACCGGATCCACGCCTTCCTCTTTGCTCATTACGGCCACTTTGGCGCGCTGGCCCGGCTCGCGGACCACTTTCACCACGTCCACCGTACCGGAGAAAATTTCCGGCACTTCCAGGCGGAACAAGCCTTCCACCAAGCTGGGGTGGGAGCGGGATACGATAACCATCGAGGAACGCGATTCAAAGTCCACGCGTAAGACGTAAACCTTCAGGCGCTGGCCTTGGTCATAGCGTTCGCCGATTACCTGCTCTTTACGGGGCAGCAAGGCAATGGTTTTACCCAAATCCACGTGCACCTGCACTCCTTCAATCCGCTGGACAGTGCCGGGTAAAACTTCGCCGATCTTCTTGTAGTATTCTTCGTAGATAATTTCTTTTTCCACTTCTTTGATTTTTTGCAGGACCACCTGTTTGGCGGTTTGGGCCGCAATGCGGCCGAAATCCTTGGGGGATTTCACCGGAATCGCCAGATATTCGCCCACTTTGATTTTGCCGGCGAATTTCTTGGCGTCGGGCAGAAGCATCTCCCGTTCGGGGCGAAAATAAGGTTTTTTGTCTTCCTTTTGCTCTCTCTCTTCAAATTTTTCCTCTTCCCAAATCTTGGTTTTACGCCCCTTGTCAATCACGCTTTTGTCAAATTCCGCCACGGGAAATTCTTTCGACCAGTCTCTCTCTTCTTTATCGATTATCCGAAAGATCTCATAAAATTTGGCATTACCGGCATGTTCGTCAAATTCCGCCCGCACAATGTGGCCCCGGCGATTAGTTTCTTTTTTGTAGGCAGCCGATAGGGCGCTCCCGATGACATTGATCATGGTTTCTTTGGGAATGCCTTTTTCCTCACAGATCTGGGCGATGGCCGCCCCCCATTCGCTGAGGTGACCGGTCTGAGATTCGGAGTAGAATTGTTTGTCGTCGTTCATGGTGACGATTTGCTTAATATTTAAGAAAAATAAAACCTCCGCGCGATTTACGAGAGGAAGGTTCATCCATTCAGCTAATTCATTTATAGCAAAGGTAATTGAAAAACACAAGGGAGCAATTAGGCCTGGGCCACGGTGGCTTTACGTTCCAGCTTGCCCCAACGCACCATTTTGCCTTTGATCACCGAGAGGGTTACCTTTATGGCCACGTAGTACATCAACTGGCGGTAGAAAAAGCGCTGCAGGAACATCCAAAAAAGCAAAGTCCAGTCCTCCTTCCGTTCCAGCACAAACGCCATGGCTGAAGTGGCAAAATCAACCAGCAGGAACAGCAAATAAAAGTAGAATAATTTTTCAAAAGCAAAGGCGGCAGAATAATCCACCGGGTGGTGAATTTTTTGAAACAACACCCAGATCAGTGACAAAATTATGGTGAGATCCATGAAGGGCGAGATCAGCGGGAAGAAGACTTGGAAGATGAAGATGTTGGGGATGGCCACAAACCCCAAAGCACGGCAGCCGGGACAGTTCACCGCTTCCTTGTGGTGCCAGGCGGTTTGCAGGGTGCCGTACATCCAGCGAAAACGCTGTTTAATGAAACTTTTCACCGTGTCGGGCGCTTCGGTGTAGGCGATCGCCCCGTCTTCATAAGCCACTTTGTAGCCCAAGCGGATAATGTAAAAGGTAAGGTCCGCGTCCTCGGCCAAAGTGCGATTGGAAAAACCGCCGGCTTTGAGAATGGCCTTGCGCCGCCAAGCTCCAACCGATCCCGGCACCACTGTAATGCAGTTCATCAGGCTGAAAGCCCGCCGGTCCAAGTTTTGGCTGGTGATATACTCCAGCGCCTGCCAAAAAGTGATGAGGTTCAGGCGGTTACCCACTTTGGCGTTACCGGCAACCGCCCCCACCCGGGGATTGTCGAAGTTTCTCACCAATTTGGTGATAGTGTTGGGTTTGAAGAGCGTATCGGCGTCCAGAGTAACCACGATTTCCGCCCGAGTCTGGCTGATTCCGAAATTCAGGGCGGTGGCTTTTCCGCCGTTGGGTTTGGTGTAAATTTTCACCCTCGGGTTGTTTTTGAAAGCCGCCTGAGCCTTTTGATAGGTCGCGTCGGCGCTGCCGTCGTCCACCACGATTATGTCGAAAAATGGGTAGTCCGAAGCCAAAATCGACCGCACGGTCCGGAGAATCACTTTTTCTTCGTTATAGGCGGGAACGATCACGCTTACCCGTGGTTGAAAGTCGGTCTGGGCAAGAAACCCGGCGTGGCGATCGCGAATCTTCTGCTCAATGGCCAGCACCACGATAAAAAGGAAGCGGGCCAATCCCAAAAATATTCCCACCGTGAATGCGATGCCGAGTAGATAAAAAAACCAGTTGATCACCAGAAAAGCGACATTGCTTACCGAGGAAACATAGCGCTCCGCCCCGGAAACCAGCGGCATTACATCGTTGGTAGAAACCCCGATCAATTCGGAAACCGTCACCAACTGGAAGCCTTGATTCTTGAGGCCCTCAATGATGCGGGGCAGGGCGGCCACCGTCTGACTGCGTTCACCCCCGCTGTCGTGCAGCAGAATGACGTTGCCGTCGTTGTTCTTCGCCCCGTCAAGCACCGACTGCACGATGTTGTCAACTCCCGGCCGGCTCCAATCCTTGGGGTCAATATGCATCCCCACCGTATAATAGCCGAGCTGGGTGGCCAGCGCCAGGGGCTTGACCTGGCTGGGTGTTTCCGGCTCAACATCTTCCGAATAGGGCGGCCGGAAAAGCAAAGTCCGGCGGCCAACCGTGCTTTCCAGAAAGCTTTGGACGGAATTCAGCTCAAAGGTGAAAGCGCTGTCAGATTCGGTGGAAATATCCGGATGGGTGAATGTGTGACTGCCAATTTCACTGTCTGAAGCCACAATTTGGTCAATTATCCCCCGATTTTGGGTGGCGTTTATCCCCACGACAAAAAAGGTGGCTGGCGTCTTATACTGCTGGAGAATTTTCAAAATTTGCGGCGTATAGACCGCATCCGGACCGTCGTCGAAGGTAATGGCGATTTTTTTCGGATCGCTCGCTCCCCAGCGATCGATGATATAAGGCGAAGGGAATTGGGTGATTTTGGCCTGGGTGATCAAGCCTGAGCCACTACCAATCTTTAAGCTGCGGCTTCCCACATTGGGAGAGGCAGCCACTTTGAGCACCTCGCCTTGGCCTTCATAGTTTACTCCATAACCATAGTTCATGGTCTTGATTTTCTCGGCGGTACTTTGGTTGGGATCTGAGCGATCAGCCAGAACTGGCCAAATGGAAGGGTCTTCCGAGCCCATGCGCCACAAGGCAAAGCCTTTGGGTTGGTAGCGGTTGGCCTCGACGATTTCGTTGAAAGCGGTTACCGCGTCCAGAAAATACACCCGGTGCAGTTCGTTGTTGTCGTCGTAATAGGAGTAGGTTTCGTTCAGATTAGCTGGATCGAGAGTGATTTCACCTTCCGATTCCCGCGCCACCGTAACCGACCGCTGGAAAGAATAGGTGTTATTGGAGGTTTCACTGCCTTTCCAATCGTAGCCGTAGTTGCCGAGAGCCACCACCGTTTTACCCGGGTCAAGAATTTTGAAATCGTTGGCCAGGCTCTTGGCAAACCAATTTTGGGAAGCGATTGGCCCGGCCAGATCCTCCGCCGAATGTTCGTCGTAGGCCATTAAAATCAGAAAATCGCTGTTCTGGGAAAGAGTTTTCAAGTCAAACGAATTGTCCGCCACCGGTACGTTCACCGAAACTTCCAGGTTGAGCGGATGGAATTGGGCGTACAGCTCTTTTGTAAATTGAACAAAATTACCCTGATCGCCCGGGGCGATGCTCTCATAGTCGATGCTCACCCCGGAAAAGTTATAATCCTGGATAAATTTCAATATGTTGTCGATGTTTTTCGCCCGGGAATCAGGATTGCTGAGCATCGAGGCCAGAGCTTGGCCATCCCAGGACTGGCTTTGAGAGTTATAATTGTTAATCAGCGGGGCGATGGGCAAATCAATTTTGTTTTGCTTGAGATAATCAATGGTTTCGCTTTGCCGCGTTTGGTCATCGACCACCACGTTGCCGCTGCCGTCGGCCAGATGAAGCCATTCGGGGATCAGCTCGTTCAAATTGGCGGCGTTTTGTTTGAGGGAAGTGAAGCTGGTGTCGTCCCAGTTCACGTAGAATCCAATCACTCTTGGGTTATACCCATCATTAGCCGCTGGACTGCTGGGCGGCACGATTTTTTTGACAGTTTTAGGGGGCGTTTTGGAAACCAAATTGCTGTTTTTGTTGGCCGCGGCCGGATTATTGGTGACCACTGATTGAAATTGAGCGTTGGGTTTATAGTTCAACGGCCCGGCCCGCAGGCTGGGAGCTGGGTTATTAATGTTAAGTACGGGCAGATTTTCCCGGGTGAAAATGTTATACAGAGTCGCAATAAAAGCGATGGACAGCGCGACGCTGATCAGCGCCACTGTTAACTTGTACCAGCGCCAGCGGTGCTGAGTGGGATCGTAGAAAACCGGCGCTTCAGGGTCGTGGGACATAGAGTTTCCTTAGTCTCTAATTTTACCCTGAAACATCGATTGAATCAAGCTTAATTCCAATTCACTCCCGAACGGGTGATCACCTTGGTCCAGGGACCGGTGGGAACGTCTTTTTCGTCAATAAACTGCCAACTGGTCACGTCCTCGTCGTCCAAGCCCAAATAGTCCTTTACGGCCGGGGACACATCCAAGCCCACTTTGAATTTGGGAGCAGCGGTGCCAAATACATAGTTTTTATCGTTCTCGCCGCAGCCGCCCGCGTCGTCGCAGGGCCCGGCGTCTTCCCACTGGGCGTAGGCAGTCTTGCCGTTATGGACAATCTTGATCCACTGGTTTTTGCAAATCGACTCGGAATCGCTCCAATTTTTCTCACTGGCCCAGGGAATCACTGAGAGAGCTTCCTTTTTCCGGTTGCCGTCTTCGTCAAAGTCGTTGTAGGGCAGAGCGAAATAATATTGGTTCTCGCTTTTACAGCGGGAATCCCAATTTTCGTCCCAGCAGCTGCTGTTGTTGCTGATGCCGTAGTTATCGCCGCTGGCGTCCTCGCCGGCCCAGAAATAGGTGGTCTTGATGTTGTTGTGAACCGGGAACGAGCTGCTGCCATCGCCATTTACCGCACTGGTTTGCACACTACCACCGTTGGAATTGCTGGCAACTTGATAGGCGCTCATCGCTTTGTTATACTCTTTGTGCCGCACATAAGGAAGGTACTTCTTCCAGTAGGAAATATCAATCCCTTTTTTCTCGAGCAGGCGCTGCCACTTGGACTTGCTTTTGGCCTCGATTTGGGCCAGTTCCGCTTTGCCGCTGTTGGTCGCCAGAAAATAATAACCGGCGATGGCGAGGGGAATCAGCAGGAACCCCGCCAAGAAATAAGTTGATTTGTATTTTTGCATTTAATTAGTTAGTTTTGGTTGGTTATATATCGTAAATAAGCGAGATATACCACGATACACCGTCGCCTGACAACAAATTGTGCCCCATTGTAACACGGGCCAAAAATGTGTCAACCCCTGAAATTTTCAATCGGCAATCCGCAATTTACAAGCCCCAATCCCCCAAAAAGTTTTCCCCAGGCTTGCCCATTTCGATAAAAACTGTTAGATAAATCCCAGATGTCAAAAAACAAGTGCAAGGGGGGATTAACATGAAGAAAAAGGAAATCCGCGTGACGGCTATTCTAACGGAAGAACAATTCTTGAAGCTACGTAAAAGGCCGGACGATGAACTCTTAAAAGGCATCCGAGACCTTCTCAAAAGTGCCGGGATTAAAATCAATGACAGCAACATAACGATCGGGTTTTCAGGTCGAGTCCCGCCAAATTTCGGCTAACAAGAGCCAGAAAGGATAGGTCGATGAAACAAGCACAACTGGAAGAAAGCTCCTTGAGTGAAATTGCGGCAAACGCCATCTTTGCTGGTTTTGATGAACTGGATACGGCCGGCAAAGCGAGAGCTTTGCTAAACGCAGTAAATCTGTACCAGCAAATACTGGAAGCCAGCGAGAGCGTGATCGACATTTTGCGAGATACGCCATTCCTGGAAGAAGTCACAGAAGCAGCCGAGAAGATTATGCGCTGCACTTTGGAAAGAATGATCGAAGAACTCAAAAGACTGATTCAAGAGAACACCGACTACCTAGGGGAGGGCGACCGCGACGAAAAAGATGAGAAAGCTATCACAGAAATTGTTTGTCAAGTCAAAGAAGCGGTCTTCGTTGAAATTTTCCTCTTGTCTGTCACCCTCATGGCTAATCAGATTGAGACCGGACAGGGAATCCCGAGTGAAATCGTCCAGCGAGACGACCTCTGGCGGAAAAATCATTTCAGTCCGATCGTAAGTTTCCTGGCGACCCTGCCGAGAGAGCGGCAAAAAGAGTTATTTCAGATCGCAGCGGAAGAAATAGCCGGTGATGAAGAAACAGGCAGTGATGGTTATTTTCTGGGGCTGGTAAGCAACCGGACTGCCTGGGACATTTTTCTCGATTGGTTCAGGGAAAGACCCATTGGGGCCATCGGCGAAGAATGCGGAATTCATATTCCCCTGCCTCCCTGCTACAGAAAAAAGCATGAGCTTTAGGAAGAAGGAGATTTAAGCTATGGAAATCGAATTTGACTGGGGAAGTATCGCTACAAATCCGTTATTGGCCCATAACATCAAGCTAATCGTGCCCTACGCGGGAGAGTTCGTGGTTGAGCACTTAGAGAAAAGAATTCTACCCAACTGCGTTGAGTGCAAAGTGCACCCGAGAGAAAGAACCGACAAACAGACAGCTGAATACTTGAAGGGTTTGATGGAGGAATCTTTTCCTGATTTCCTGCCCAGCCTGAGCAAAAGATTCCATAACCTCAAAGCTTTCGATGTCCAGCGCCAGGAGCAGCACTTTTACTTGCCCGCTATCAGCGGAGAGATTATCAACTCAACTTGGGATGAGGGATACAGTCTCGCATTAATAAGGGCTTACCTGGAATATTTACCGATGGACAGATTGATTTACCTCTCTTACCGGGCAGTGGAAGAGGCTGCCTGGGATAAAAATTTCTGGGAGAGGTATTGCGGCAAGCTGGTTTGGGATTTTGTCTTTCGGCCGACTATCGAGAAGAGGAGGATAAGCCCTTATCGGGGTAATGAATACCCCTCTGATTTCAAACTTCATCCAGACCTCTACGGCGAAGTCTGGCACGGCCGGAGCGGATGAAATGTACTGCTCAATTTTTATATGCCAATATGCAAAAACCCGAGTTCCAATATGGAACCCGGGTCATATTTTTGGTTTTAGCCCAAGAGGATGGGGAGCACTACATTAAATTGATTGACGCTAAGGTTTTGGTTTTTATTGAGGGAAAGATTAATTCGTTTCTTAAATATATTTTATTTACTTTCATGACCACTGGCTGCTGGTTCTTTTCAATGAATTCTACAATTCGTTTTGGATTATTGAGCCGGTTTTTGTAGCGAGCCACCGTGGTGTGGATGATTTTGATGGACTCGCTGTTCTCGGGGGGAATGGGTAGTTTTTCGTACAAAAAGTTTCTGAGCTGCCGCATTTCGCCTTTTTTGTCGTAGGCGCACCAGATAATTCCGCTGTGGGTAGCAATTAATTTGGAAAAAGTTAGGTCAAAGGATTGGAAAGTTTTGTCTAATTTTCTGAATTTTTCCAAAAATTCGGGTTTAACGTTTTTCCAGGTTCCCTCAAGGCCGAGCTGGTAGGTGTCACACCAGTGAACTACCTGGTTAACCGTTATATGCCAATAACTACTATCGGGAAAAAGAAAATTTCCCGGTTCCAGCCAGTTGAGCTCAGCTTGATATTGCTTCAACTGTCGCCCGACTTTCTTGCCCAAATCAATTTGAAAAGCCACGCCCCAAATGGGCTGGCCCCAATGAGTATCAAGCACAATTCTATTGGCCAAAAAGTCATTTTTGTCCCTTTTCTCGATTGAAGAATATTCCTTTTTGAGATTGACTTTCATATTTTAATCATTTTGAGCGGGTAACGGGAGTCGGACCCGTCTTTCAACCTTGGGAAGGTCGTGTAATACCGATATACTATACCCGCGCTGCTTATTGCCACCATACTTTTTCTTTTTGTTTTACGAAAGGTTTACAAAAAATATGTGCTATACTTTCGTAAGCTTGTAATTCGCAATACAAATACAGATGCCTTTTGCTCAGAAAGTCAGCCAGCAGCAAAATCAGGAATTTGAGGAGATCACTCTGCGCGACACCACCCGGCGGTTGAGTCGGGCCTCGGAAGAGGAGCAGTCGGCCATTCGGGCGGCCGGTTTGGGTTTGCCCTATTTGGATTTGAATATTTTTCCGGTGGGCACCGAAACTTTGAGCATTTTGCCCGAGGAAGTGGCCCGCTACGGCAAGCTGGCGGTGATTCAGAAGTCCGGCCGGGACATTAAGATTGGAGTTTTGGACCCGAAAGATACCGCCACCACCGAAGTGATTGAAAAACTGGAAGACGAAGAAGGCTACCGCTGCAAAATCTATATTGTCTCCCGCACCAGCCTGGAACGCTCTTGGGAACGTTACAAACTGTTTTCGCTTTCCTCTTCGCTGGAGGACATGATGCTGACTTTGTCGGGGAAAGACCTGGAAAAATTCGAGAAAGACATCAAAGAGCTGATGGACCTCAAGAAAAGAATCCGCGAGCTGCCAACCACCGAGGTTTTGAACGTGATTATCGCGGGCGCCATCAAGCTGGACGCCAGCGACATCCACACCGAGCCACAAAAGGACGATGTAAGGATTCGCTACCGTTTGGACGGTGTGCTTCACGACATGGTACACATCCCCTACAACTATTATCCTTACGTAATCTCCCGGGTTAAGATGCTCGCGGGCTTGAAATTGAACATCCGCGACCGCTCGCAAGACGGCCGTTTCACCATCAAAACCAGCACTTCGGAAATCGACGTCCGCGTTTCGGTGCTGCCGGGAAACTACGGGGAAAACGTGGTGATGAGGCTTCTGAACCAGGACGCAGTCGGTTTGAAACTGGAAGACTTAGGATTGCGGGGCCGACCCTTCGAACAATTGATTACGCAACTTTCCAAGCCTAACGGGATGATCCTCAATACCGGTCCAACCGGATCGGGAAAAACAACCACTCTTTATGCCGCAATTCTGCGGGTAAACACGCCGGATACCAAGATAATCACCATTGAGGACCCGATTGAATACCGCTTAGCCGGAGTGGCCCAGACCCAAGTGCACAAGGAAAAGGGTTATGATTTCGCCAACGGCTTGCGGGCCATCGTCCGCCAAGACCCGGACGTGATTCTTGTCGGGGAAATCCGCGACGAAGAAACCGGTGACATCGCGGTTCACGCCTCGCTCACCGGCCACTTGGTGCTATCCACCTTGCACACCAACAGCGCGGCCGGCGCCATTCCTCGCCTCATTGACCTCGGCATCCGGCCGACCCTGCTTACGCCAGCCATTAACGCGGTTATTGCCCAGCGTCTGGTCAGGGTCCTCTGCCCCTACTGCAAAGAGGAATACGTACCCGCCAAAGAGACTTTGGAAAGTATGAGTCGCTTCCTCTCGATTATTTCACCGAAAGCCGGGGTGGAAGTTCCAAAAAACATTAATACGCTGTTTCGGGCCAAAGGATGCCCCAAGTGCAAGGGACTTGGCTACAAGGGAAGAATTGGGATTTTCGAAATATTTGAGATTAACAAAGACACTGAGAAGCTAATTCTCGATATGGCACCGGCTTCCGACCTGCTTACCGCCGCCATGGAAAGCGGAATGATCACCATGCTTCAAGACGGAATTTTGAAAGCGGTGGAAGGCACCACCTCAATGGAAGAAGTGGAAAGGACCACCGGCACCGGTCAGTACCTCCAGGAAATCTACGAAAAAATTATGGTCCAGCTGCTTTCCTTGCAGCTTAAAGTCACCACCCAGCAGATTAAGGAAGTGATTGACTGCGGTTTCGACGCGGCCAAAATGACTGTCTTGATTCAGAAGGCCAACAACAAGGAAATTCTGAGCTACGTGGCCGCCGGAGGACTTTCCTTCGACGCCGGCGACATTCACATGGAACCGCAAGGGGACATCATCAAAATCCGCTACCGCATCGACGGCATCCTGCAGGATATCACCCAAATCAAAGCCAAGGATTACTTGCCCATTCTGGCCCAAATCAAACTGCTTTCAGGCTTGAAAACCGACTCCCACGAGGCCGTCCAGGACAGCCGTTTCGGCATCGGTTTGGAGGCTACCATTCGCGATATTCCCAACAAGCAAGTCGACGTCCGTGTTTCCATCATCACCGGCGGTTATGGGGAAACGGTGGTGATGCGTCTACTGCACAAATCAGCTCAGGCCCTCGAAACTGAGAAGATTGGCTTCCGCCCGCAACTGATGGAGCGCCTGCTGCGCGAGATCGAAAAACCCAACGGTCTGATTCTCAACACCGGCCCCACCGGCTCCGGAAAAACCACCACTTTGTATTCTTTGCTCAACCGCCTCAACAAGCCGGAAGTGAAGATTATCTCGGTGGAAGACCCAATTGAGTACCGCCTGGCCGGCATCCTGCAGACTCAGGTGTCCGAAGAGGAAGGCTACGACTTTGCTTCCGCCCTGCGGGCCTTGCTGCGTCAGAACCCCGACATCATGATGATTGGGGAAATCCGCGACGAGGAAACCGGCAAAATCGCGATTCAAGCCTCGCTCACCGGCCACCTGGTGCTGTCCACTCTGCACACCAACAGCGCCGTGGCTTCCATTCAACGGCTAATCAACATGAACATCGACCCGACCGACATCGCCACCGCCACCAATGCCATGATGGCCCAGCGCCTGGTGCGCCGCCTCTGCCCGGAGTGCAAGAAAAAAGTGCCGGTAACCCCCAAAGACAAAGAGAAGCTGGAAACGGTGCTCAAAACTATCCATCCGGCCACCGGCTTCAAAGATCCCGGCCCAGTGGAATTCGTCTATGAGCCGGCCGGCTGCGAAAAATGCAAGGGCATCGGCTTCAAAGGCCGCTTTCCGGTGGCGGAAATTATGACTATGACGCCCACACTCGAAGAAATGGTCTCCCGTTTTATGATCACTTCGGAAATCGAAAAGAAGGCCATGGAAGAAGGAATGCTCACCATGACCCAAGACGCCGCCCTCTACATCCACGCCGGCGAAACCAGCCTGGCCGAAGCCGCGAGGGTAACAGAATTATAATTATTTTAGCCACTTAGTAAATTTTTCTGCGTCTTTTTTCTTCCAGGGGCCAATCATGGCCAACTGAAGGCGCTCGGGTTGGAAAAAGTCTCGAGCCAATTTGCGTAAATCGGCAGCGCTAATGCTTTTGATTATTTTGACTTCTTTGGAGAATGGGGTGACTGAACCGCGCGAGGCAATCTCCGATCCAAGTAAAACCGCGATATTTTCGCTGGTTTCCCGCTCCAACAACATCCCCCCAATCAGATGATCCTTGGCTTTTTTGAGCTCTTTGGCCGGCACCGGTTTCTCCCGGATTCTCTTGTATAATTTCATTATTTCCTTAACCGCCAGCTCCAGTTTGCTATTGTCCAGCCCGGCGCTCACCAAGTAGCTCCCGGAGTCCATATACAAATCGGCGTAACTGCGCACATAGTAGGCCAAGCCGCGTTTTTCCCGAATCTCGGAAAAGGCCCAAGAGCTCATGCCACCGCCCATCACCGCCGCGATCACCGAAAGCGGGTAGCGACGTTTGTCCAGGTAGGAAAAGGTTTTCACGCCCAACATCAGGTGCGTCTGGTCAGTCTTTTTGTAGACCGCTTTCACTTTTTTTATTTTCGCTCCGTCGTTATAGGGCTTTTTTGCTAATTTTTTGGGCTTCTTGTTGGAAAACTTAAAGTACTGATCAATTTTATTTTCAGCGTTACTGTCGGTCAGCTTCCCCAAGTCACCCGCAATCACCAGTACCGCGTTGCCGGGGAAGTAGTGCTCATCAAAATAGCTGGCCAGCTCCTTTCTCTTGATACCCGCCAGTGACTCCTTGGTGCCGATGATGTTGCGGCCCAAAGCGCTGCCGGGGAACACCAGTTCCTCGAAATAATTGCCAATCTGAGCCATCGGCGTGTCGTTGTACATGTTGATCTCTTGAAGAATCACGTTGCGTTCCAGGTTGATGTCGGGCGATTTAATGAGCGGAGTAGTCACCAAAGCGCCCAACCACTGGAGGGCGATGTCCAGATATTCCGCTCCCACTTTGATGTGAAAACCAGTGAACTCTTTGGTGGTGAAAGCGTTGAACACACCACCCAGAGCGTCAATGGCCGCGGCCAACTCCTGGGGAGTGTGAAAAAGCTTGTTGCCCTTGAAAACGATGTGCTCCAAAAAATGGGAAATTCCGGCTTGCCGGTCGGTCTCAAAGCGTGACCCAATCTTGAAAAGGATGATTGCGGTAATGGTGGGATTATTTGGCATCGGAGACAAAATCAGCTCCAACCCGTTTTTCAGTCTTTTACGGGAGAATTTAAGGTCGGCAATCGGCATGGTTTTTATTAATTGATAATTTAATACTGCTCTTCTATAATAGTCTATTATAATAATAGCAAAGCTCAAAACCTAGCTGTTTATTTGAAAATGAAAATTAACAAAAATAGTCAGGTCATCACCGTAGGCTCAATTACCGAAGATTTAATCTTTTTGGCTCAGGAGGGCCAGATTTTGCCCGGGAGAAGCGCGCTGTGTGAAAAACTGATGGCCTTTGAATATGGCGCCAAAATTCCGGTGGGCAAGATCCGGACCAGCACGGGAGGCGCCGGCGCCAATGTGGCCACAGGACTGGTTAAACTGGGCATCGACTGTCTGGCCAACGTGGCAGTGGGCGGCGATGAAGTCGGAGAAAAACTGAGAAAGAAATTGCAGGATGCGGGAGTGGGAACCGATCTTTGCCAGTTCATCCATGAATGTGAAACTGACCGCTCAGTCATTTTGGTCGACCCGATTGGGCGGGACCGGGTGATCTTCTACAGTCGCGACGCTGGTCGGAAACTGCGGTTGCAAGATATCTCCCGTTGGAAAACCGAGTGGGTTTTCATTTCCTCGCTCACCGAAGGCTGGGAGAATAAGCTGGGTCAGATTCTCAAACTGCGCAAAGAGTGGGGGGTCAAAGTGGCCTGGAACCCTGGCCAGCTGCAGCTCAAGGCGGGAATCAAATTTCTCTCACCGCTGCTTGAAGAGCTCTCGATTCTTTTTCTGAACTGGGACGAGGCGCTGGAACTGGCGCTGAGCGACCGGGAATTTGCCGAAAAGTACCACCAGAAAGCCCCCAGCAAAAGGACGGTGTTGAAATTCCTGCAGTCACGCGGACCAAAAATCGTGGTGATCACGCTGGGGCGCCGGGGATCCCTGGCCACCGACGGATATTTGTTGGTGAAAGCGCCAACTTTCTCTCCTCAGCGGGTGGAGCTTACCGGAGCCGGCGACGCTTACGCCAGTGGTTTTTTGGCTTCCTGGATTCGCCATCCCGAAGATTTGAAAAAAGCCACCGCTTGGGGCATGGCTAATGCGGGTTCATCAGTGCTTTATTTTGGAGCGGAAAAAGGTCTGCTCACCCTGGCGCAAATTCGCCGTAAAATCAACAACGTGATTATGGATGCGGTGATTGAAGAAAGTCGATTATAGCAATAATTTTCCCACTGAACATACTTTGAGGCCGGCGGCGTTGGCTTCATCCACGTCAATATGCACCGCCAGTTTGAAGCCGGGTTGGATTCTCACCGGAATTTTATGAAAAGTCACCTCACGCTCGCCGTCTTTGCCGCAGCCAACCGAAACCAAATCCCCATCTTTCAAACCCAACTTTTCCGCCTCTCTCGCCTCAGCGTGTAAGTGCCGCTTGGCCACGATCATTCCTTCTTTTTTGATCACCACCCCCGCCGGACCGACCACCCGAAAACCGGGGGTTTTTTCGGTATTGCCGGACAATCTTATCGGAATATCCGCCTTGAGTTTGTAGGCGTCGCCCAAAGTGAGCTCCAGTTGGGTCTTCTCCCGCTCCGGCCCCACCACACGGATACCCTTAATTTCTTGCTCATTATATTCAATGTCCACCATCTCCTCCGCCGCGAAGTCTTGCGCCTGACTCAATTTTTTCAGCGATTTGAGCTTTACCTTTTTGCCAAAAAGCGCCTCTGCGTCCTCTCGCGAAAGGTGAATATGCCGCGCCGAAATTTCCACCGGCACCAAAGCTTCCTTTTGTTCCATAAATTTATATTTACTTAAACCAAATTATATACTTTTTGTTTACAAAACAAAATTCTGTCGGGGCAAAAATAAAAGTTCGTGTTAGAAATGAAATATATGAAAAACTTTCTGATCAAAAATAAAGCCATAATTATAATTTTAATCCTCATCCTGGAGGGATTATTTTTTCGCACTTTTCATCTCGTTGATTGGCTGCATTTTCAGCTGGACCAGTCGCGGGACGCGTTTTTGATTAAAGAAGTGGTTCAAAAGGGGATTGGCGACTTACCCTTGCTGGGCCCGCGGGCCGGGGGCAGTTTCTTGCGTCTGGGACCGGCCTACTATTATATGATGTACGTATTCGCCCTGCTGGCCCGCAGTTTCCATCCGGTGGTCTACGTTTTGCCGGTGATTCTCGGCAGTATTGCTTTTGTGCCCTTGTTCTACCGGCTGGCCCGCCGCTTGTTTAATGAAAACTGGTCTTTGACTCTCACTGCTCTCGCGGTAAACTCCACTTTTCTGATCACCTACGACCGCTTCAGCTGGAATCCCAATCTTCTGCCACTTTTCACCGTCCTAACGCTTTACGCCTGGTTGAAGTATCTGGATTTCAAAAAACAAGGCGATTACTCCCGCTCGCTGAAATGGGTGGCCTTGGTCGGCCTCATAGCCGGTTTGTTTTCCCAGATGCACTTTGTGGCTTTCGTGGCCGCGCCGTTAATTCTGATTATTTCAGCTGTGATTTTAGCCATCCTCTATCGGATTTACTTTCCCGACTTGGCCAAAAGATATTTCTGCCGCTTACCTTTGGAAATAGGGGTGCTGATTGTGGTATTTTTGCTCACCAACACTCCGCTGTTCCTCAATGATTACCTGAGCAAAGGCGCCAATATCAAGGAACTTTTTTCCACCGTAAACGAAAAAGAGAACAAGGACACTTCTCATTCCACCGGTGAGAAACTGATTCAAAATCTCTGGGTTTACCCTAAGGGCTATTTCATCACTACGACCGGAATCGACGTGATTGACTTTCCCGTCTGGCGGCTCAAGTCCCAATTCAACATCATCTGCGACGACAAATGCCGCAAAAGTTTAACCCCCACCGTGGCGGGTATCGCACTATTTCTCCTGTCGGCGCTTTCCTTTTTAATCTTACTGATAAAGCGAACGAAGAATATTTTTGGATTGAAAAAAACTCTTCCAACCAAGCAGAAACTGGCTGAATGGGAATTCCTTTTGATGCTGACAATCTGGATTCTGGTTCCCTGGTGGGCGTTTTACTCGCTGTCGTTTACTTTACGGCCGCGGTTTTTTCTTTTTTCGATCGTTCCATTTTGGATAATCTTCGGTCTGTTATTGCGGGAGCTAGCGCGCAACAATTTGGGAAGGAAACTGGGGGTCGGCTTGGTCGTGGCGCTGCTGGTTTCCAATGTCGCCAACACTGTCGCCCGGTTCAACCGCCTGGCCAGTGCGTCAGTTACGGATACCAATGATTATCCTCAGGATCAAATTCTGTTCCAGGACGAAAGTTATCCGGTAGTTTTAAGCCAGCAGAAGGAGATTGCCAATTGGATGATTAGCAAAAGCGACCCCAGTGCCCCCTACGTTTTTTTCTGGGCTCCATCATATTATTACCGGCCAATTATTTATTTGATGGACGATTCGGCTTTTGGAGAAAAAACCCGATATATGTCCGGTTATCCCCAGGTGCCCGACGCGACTTATTTTGCCGTCAGCCGCACCGTCAAACCGGAGAAGTTTTTCAAGGGAGCCAATCTGGAATTGTTTCAAGCCACCAACTACCAAGTCTTCGGCACCCTGACGGCTTACAAATTAGAATTGACAGAAAAGGGCAGGGCCGAAGCCCAAAAACGCAATAAAAAGTTTTTGTCTAACGAGAGACTCACCGACGAAGCCCGGGTAAAAAGTAAATGCTTCAAAAACCCCAAGGCCACCTGCCGATTCAACTGGGGGGATTTGTGGGTGAAATAAAAAAAGGAGCCCACCGATAATAGGTGGGCAAGGAGGAGGCAAATTAGGGATAATAGGAAATTTGTGTGGCTATTTTCTCTGGATAATATGATAGTTATGCTGTAAACAGTATATTATTTAATTAAGAAATTTAGAAATGGGTAAAAAAGGTGTCCCGGATGCAATT